>Ga0247608_10000265_pt1 | contig 91152 bp, 73 predicted proteins | sample 176DNAGHGlowgp2_FD_193490 | JGI IMG/M metagenome (GOLD analysis project Ga0247608, IMG submission 193490) | Sheep rumen microbial communities from Palmerston North, Manawatu-Wanganui, New Zealand - 1766 DNA GHGlow gp2 | ecosystem: Host-associated > Mammals > Digestive system > Stomach > Rumen ... | reverse complement strand
GAAGCCCTACCTGGTAGAGAGCGTCGAGAAGGACGGAAAGGTGATCAAGAAATTCGAGCCGTCGGCCCTGAACAGCAGCATCTGCTCCCCCGCCACGGCCGATACCGTCACCCGGGCCCTGCGCGCCGTGGTCAACACCGGTACCGCCACCCGCCTGAAAAGCGCCAAACTCTCCGTGGGAGGAAAGACGGGCACGGCGCAGGTGGTGCTGACCCCGCAGGAGCGCAAAGGCAGCGCCGATCCCTACCACGACCCGATGGGCCGGAAGAAGAACCAGGGCACCTTCGTGGGATTCTTCCCCGTAGAGAACCCCAAATATACCATCCTGGTCACCGTGTATTCCTATCTGTCCGGAAAGAGTTTCTACGGCGGCACGATGCCGGCCCTCGCCGTCCGCGAGATTGTGGACAAACTCTATGCGCTGGACGGAGAATGGGACCAGACCCTCAAGCCCTCGGCCAGCGTGCCGGTGATGGAGAAGGAAATCAAGACAGAAAAAGGCCATGTGCCGGACCTGAAAGGTTTCGGCCTCAAGGACGCCCTGTTTACGCTGGAATCCATGGGCCTGAACTGCCAGTACAGCGGAACCGGCCATGTGGCGGCCCAGTCCCCCGCCGCCGGAAGCCGATACGAAAAGGGACAAACCGTGAAAATTACTTTGAAATAATGAAACTGAGCGAACTCATACAGCACTTTGATACGGTCTCTGTCCAGGGCTCTGCCGATGTGGAAGTGACGGATGTCTGCAGCGACTCCCGGAAAGTCACTCCGGGGGCCGTGTTCATCGCCGTGCGGGGCTATGCCAGCGACGGCCATGCCTACATCCCGCAGGCTCTGGACAGAGGTGCTGTCGCCGTTATCTGTGAAGACATTCCGGAAGGCGCAGCGGCCCGTCCCGGCATCTGCTTCGTAAAGGTTGCCGAAAGCCGGAAGGCCGTAGCCCTCGCGGCCGACGCCTTCTGGGGCCACCCCTCCGGAAAACTCACCCTGGTGGGCATCACCGGCACCAATGGAAAGACCACCACGGTGACGCTGCTCTACCATCTGTTCCGCAGCCTCGGCTACTCCTGCGGCCTTCTTTCCACCATCGCCAACTATGTCGGAGAGGAGCGCCTGGAAACGGAGAACACCACCGTCGATCCCATTACGCTCAACAGCCTGCTCTCCCGCATGGTGGAAGCCGGCTGCGAATACTGCTTCATGGAGGTGAGTTCGATCGGCGTGGAACAGGACCGCGTCACCGGACTGCAGTTTGCCATGGGCATCTTCTCCAACCTCACCCACGACCATCTGGACTATCACAAGACCTTCGCCGAGTACCTCCGCTGCAAGAAACTGTTCTTCGACCGGCTTCCGAAAGAGGCCGTCGCCCTCATCAACGATGACGACCGCAACGGTTCCGTAATGGTGCAGAATACCAAGGCCCAAGTGGTTACCTACTCGGTACAGGGACTGGCCGACCATACCGCCCGCATCCTGGAGCAGAACTTCGACGGGATGCTGCTCAAGATTGACGGAACCGACACCTGGTGCCGCCTCATCGGCCGGCACAACGCCTATAACCTCCTGGCCATCTACAGCGCCGCCGTCTGCCTGGGGGCCGACCCCACCGAAACCCTGGTGGCCCTGTCCCGCCTGGAGAGCGCTCCGGGCCGGCTGGAGAACATCCGCGGTCCCAAGGGCCTCTCCGTCATCGTGGACTACGCCCACACGCCGGATGCGCTGGAGAACGTGCTCACAACCCTCCGTGACATCGCTCCCGAAAGGACGCTGGTGTGCCTGTTCGGCTGCGGCGGAGACCGGGACAAGACCAAGCGGCCGGAAATGGCCCAGGTGGCCGAAAAACTGGCCGACCGGCTGGTCATCACCTCGGACAACCCGCGCACTGAAGATCCCGAAGCCATCATCCGGGACATCAAGGCCGGACTGGACGGAAAGGGCCTTGCCAAATCGCTGGTGGTCACCGACCGCCGCGAGGCCATCCGCACGGCCATCCTCACCGCGCCCCGGGAGAGCACCATCCTCCTGGCCGGCAAAGGACATGAGACCTACCAGGTCATCGGCCACGAAAAACACCCCTTTGACGAAAAGGAAATCGTTACTGAAACCTTCAAACTGCTTGCCGAATGATTTACCATCTCTTCCGATACCTGGATTCCATCGGGGTCGATTTCCCCGGCATGGGACTGATGAATTACCTGAGTTTCCGCGCCATGCTGGCGGCGGTCACCGCCGTCCTGGTTTCCATGTTCGCCGGCAAACGCATCATCGCCCGCCTGCAACGCCTGCAGATCGGGGAAACGGTGCGCGACCTGGGCCTGGAAGGACAGATCCAGAAAAAAGGCACCCCGACGATGGGCGGAATCATCATCATCGTTTCCATCCTCTCGGGCGTCCTGCTTTTCTGCGACCTCACCAACATCTATGTAATCCTCCTGCTGGTGAGCACCCTGTGGTGCGGCGCCCTGGGCTTTGCCGACGACTATATCAAGGTGTTCAAGCACAACAAGGAAGGCATGTCCGAAAAGGGGAAGTTGCTGGGCCAGGTGGGCCTGGGCCTTCTCATCGGCCTCACCGTCTGGATGAGCCCGGACATCGTCGTCCGTGAAAAGGTGGCCGTGGATTCCAGCGTGGAACGCACCCTGGAGACGGAGACCACCGTCACCAGCGGCCGGTATGTGGAGGAAGACGTGGTCAAGAGCACCAAGACCACCATCCCCTTCGTGAAGAACCACGAGTTTGACTACCGCTGGCTTTCGCCGGTGAAGGGAGCCTGGGGCTGGTATGCCAAATGGGGCATCTACGTGCTGATGATCGTCCTCGTGATCACCGCCTGCTCCAACGGAACCAACCTCACCGACGGACTGGACGGCCTGGCCGCCGGGACATCGGCCATCGTGGGGGTCGTGCTGGGCATCATAGCCTGGCTGGGGGGCAACCTCATCGACTCCAACTTCCTCAATATCATGTATATCCCGGGGTCTGGAGAAATCGCTATCTTCATGAGCGCCTTCGTAGGGGCGCTGGTCGGCTTCCTCTGGTACAACTCCTTCCCCGCCCAGGTGTTCATGGGCGATACGGGCAGCCTCACCATCGGCGGCATCATCGGCGTCAGCGCCGTGCTGATGCGGAAGGAACTGCTGATTCCCCTCCTCTGCGGTGTCTTCTTCGCCGAAAGCCTGTCGGTGCTGATGCAGCGCACCTGGTTCAAGATCACCAAGAAACGCAACGGGGTGGGAACCCGCATCTGGAGCATGACGCCGCTCCACCACCATTATCAGGACAAGAAGGCGCCCGATGGACCGGTCATTTTTGCCAAGCCGGTTCCTCCGCAGCATGAAGCAAAGATTACCGTCCGTTTTTGGATTGTAGGAATTATACTGGCAGTGAGCACGTTAGCTTTGTTAAAGATTCGTTAGTCTATGTCAAGAGTAGTAGTATTAGGGGGCGCCGAAAGTGGCGTAGGCGCCGCCGTTCTGGCCAAAGTAAAAGGTTTTGATGTGTTCCTGAGCGACAAGGGACAGATCAAGGAGGAGTATGCCAAGGAACTTCAGAAATGGGAAATCCCCTATGAGGAAGGGCAGCATACCGAGCAGAAGATTCTCAATGCCGATGAGGTCGTCAAGTCTCCCGGCATCCCCGAGACGGCTCCCATGGTGAAGAAAATCCGGGAAAAGGGCATCCATCTGGTGTCCGAAATCGAATTTGCCAGCCGCTTCGACCCGGCCAAGAAGATTTGCATCACCGGTTCCAACGGCAAAACCACCACCACCTCGCTCATCTATTACCTGCTGCAGAACGCAGGGCTGAACGTAGGCCTCGGCGGCAATATCGGCAAGAGTTACGCCTACCAGGTAGCCACCGAGCATTTCGACTATTACGTCCTGGAAATCAGCAGTTTCCAACTCGATGACATTTACGATTTCCGGCCGGATATCGCCATCATCACCAACATCACGCCGGACCATCTGGACCGCTACGACCACAAGATGGAGAACTACATCGCCGCCAAGTTCAAGATTACCAAGAACCTCCGCAGCGACGACTGCTTCATCTTCGATTCCGACGACGCCATCACGGTGGGGCACCTGTCCAAGATTGTGCTCCGGTGCAAGATGCTCCCTTTCTCCCAGGAGAAAGAACTCGCGCAGGGCGCTTTCGTAAAAGAGGACAAGATGGTTCTCCGCTACGACAAAGAGGAGACCGACCTGTTCCTGAGAGACCTGGCCCTGGGCGGAAAACACAATATCTACAACTCCATGGCCGCCGCCCTGGCCGCCAAGGCCACCGGCATCGAGAACGATGTCATCCGCCGGTCCCTCTCTACCTTCCAGCCCATCGAACACAGGCTGGAACCGGTCCTGAGCATCAAGGACGTGATGTATATCAACGACTCCAAGGCCACCAACGTGGACAGCGCCTGGTACGCCCTGGAATGCCAGACCCAGCCGGTGGTATGGATTGTGGGCGGAACCGACAAGGGCAACGACTACAGTGTCCTCAACGAACTGGTCCGGCAGAAGGTGAAAGCCATCGTCTGCCTGGGCGTGGACAACAGCAAGATCCATGCGGCGTTCGAGGGGATGGTCCCCACGATTACCGACGCCCTGTCGGCCCAGGAAGCCGTGCAGAAGGCTTCCCGCCTGGCCAAGGCCGGCGACGTGGTGCTCCTGAGCCCCTGCTGCGCCAGTTTCGACCTGTTCAAGAATTATGAAGACCGGGGCGAGCAGTTCAAGGCTGCCGTCCGCAACCTGTAAGATACCGTATGGAAGAAGAAAAGACGAAAGGCAGTTTCCTGGGACACCTCACCAGTTTCATGGACCGCTTCACCGGAGACAAGGTCATCCTCCTGATCGCCTTGTTCCTGATGCTCATCTCCGTGATCTCGGTGTTCTCCAGTACACCGCGCCTGGCCAACGACACCGGCAGCGACCGGGTCTCCATCATGGTGGACCAGCTCAAAGTGGTGGCGCTGGGCTTCGTCATTATCTTCGGCTTCTATTACTTCATGAAGGTGGAATGGTACCGGAAACTGTCGCAGTTCGGCTTCGCCCTAAGTTTCGGCATCCTGATTATCCTGGTGCTCAACCTGAACCTGGGCATCGTGAGGGCCGGTGAAATCAACGGCGCCCGCCGAATCCTGATCATCGCCGGGAAGCAGGTGCATGTGTACGAATTCGTGAAACTCTTCATGATCATGTATCTGGGATGGGCCCTGGACACGTTCAAGAACGGGGAATTCAAATGGGGACCGCTTCTGGGACAGCACGTCCAGCGCCTCTCTTTCCTCACGAAGGATATCTGGCAGAAGATTGTCTATATCTACCTGCCCATCCTCATTACCACCCTCATGGTCATGATGGGGTCCAACTCCAGCGCCCTGTTCATCGGCGCCATCATGGTCCTGATGGTGCTGGTGGGCGGTATCGACGCCAAGGACATCGGCTATGTCATGGCCGTGGGCCTGGCCGGCGTGGGCATCATGTTCGGGGCCTACAAGGCCGGCCTCCTGGAAGGGAGCCGTTTCGGAACCGCCATCGGACGAATCACCCAGGACGATGATTCCACCATGCAGCAACTGCTGTCCTCCAAACGGGAATCGCTGGAATGGCGGCAGGCCCGCGGGAAGTTGGACCAGCCCGTCGGGGCTCTCCTGGCCATCAAGGAAGGCGGGCTCATGGGAAAGGGCATCGGCAACAGCACCCAGAAATACCAGGTCCCGGTGATCTTCGGGGACTATATGTTCAGTTTCATCGTGGAAGAAACGGGGATTTGGGGTGCCGCCATCCTGATTATCCTGTACTTCAGCCTGCTGGCACGGGGCACCATGGTAGCCAAGGAGTGCGACAGGTATTACGACAAAATCATCATGACAGGGCTTATCATCCTGGTGACGGGACAGGCGTTCATGCACATGGCGGTGAACGTCCACCTGCCGCTGGTTCCCCAGACGGGACAGACCCTTCCGCTGGTGAGTCACGGAACCAACGCCTTCCTGGTCTTCAGCGTGGTCTTCGGCATCCTGCTGTCCATCTCCAAGGATGCCCGGGACAACATGGCCCGCCGGGAAGCGGAAGCGGCTCCCATCATCGAACATCAAGACAGTTGGACGCAAGACACGACAGCATAATGGAATACAAACCGATCAGAGTCATCATCAGCGGCGGCGGCACGGGAGGCCATATCTTCCCGGCCGTCTCCATCGCCAACAAACTCAAGCAACTGAATCCTGCCACGGAAATCCTCTTTGTCGGGGCCGAGGGCAAGATGGAAATGGAGAAAGTCCCTGCGGAAGGATATCGCATCATGGGTCTCCCCATGGTGGGAATGCAGCGTCAGTTCACCATGAAGAACCTTCTGAACAACCTGACGGTCCCGTTCCGGGTGCTGGACAGCATCCGCCGGGCCAGGGCCATCGTCCGGGAGTTCAAGCCCGATGTGGCCGTGGGGGTGGGCGGCTTTGCCAGCGCTCCCCTCCTCTGGGCGGCTACCGGTATGAAAATCCCGGCTGTGATCCAGGAGCAGAACGGCTTTGCCGGGCTCACCAACAAACTGCTGGGAAGCCGTGTACAGTCCATCTGCGTGGCCTACGAAGGGATGGAGAAATTCTTCCCGGCCGACAAAATCGTCATGTCCGGCAATCCAATCCGTGCGGCGGTCTCCAGCCCTGCGACGCCTCAGATGAAGGCCGAAGCCCTGGCGTTCTATAACCTCCGCCCCGATACCAGGCACCTGTTCATCGTGGGTGGCAGCCTGGGAAGCGGCACCCTGAACCGCGCCATGAAGCATTGGATCCAGGACGGCTGCCCGGAAGGGGAAGGCGTGGAGATCATCTGGCAGTGCGGCAAGTATTACAAGAAAGACACCGACGCATTCATGGCCGCCCATCCGCAGGTGAAAGGCATTTCCCACTACGACTTCATCACCCGGATGGACCTGGCCTATGCCGCCGCCGACGTGGTTGTCTCCCGCAGCGGAGCCAGTACCGTGAGCGAACTCTGCGCCATGGGCAAAGCCACCGTCTTCGTTCCCTCCCCCAATGTGGCCGAAGACCATCAGACCCACAACGCCATGGCCCTGGTGCGGAAAGACGCCGCCATGCTGGTGAAGGACAGCGACGCCATTGACGAACTGCTGCCCACCGCGCTGGCCCTCCTGAAGAGTCCGGAGCGGATTGCCACGCTGGAGAATAACGCCCATGCGCTGGCGCTCACCGACGCGGCGCAGACCATTTGTGACGAGATTTATAAACTAGTATAATCCTCCATGAAGAACGTATATTTCATCGGAATCGGCGGGATCGGCATGAGTGCACTGGCCCGGTATTACAAGTTCAAGGGCTTTGAAGTGGCCGGTTACGACCGCACTCCCTCGGATCTCACTTTCGCACTGGAAAGGGAGGGCATCGACATCCATTACATGGACAGGCCCGACCTGCTGCCGGAAGACAAAAACGAGACCCTGGTGGTGTACACGCCCGCCGTCCCGGCCGACCTGAAAGAACTGGTCAAGGCCCGCGAGGAAGGGTATCTGCTCCTCAAGCGGTCCCGTACGCTGGGAGAAATCTCCCGCGGACAGCGCTGCCTGGCCGTTGCGGGCACCCACGGGAAAACCACCACCTCCACCCTCATCGCCCACATCCTCACCCAAAGCGGAGAGGGCTGCAGCGCCTTCCTGGGCGGCATTTCCCGGAACTATGACTCCAATCTTCTCATGTCCGAGAACCCCACCATCGTGGCCGAGGCCGACGAATTCGACCGTTCTTTCCTGCAACTCTTCCCGGAGATCGCCGTCATCACGGCCGTCGATCCGGACCACCTGGATATCTACGGAGACTACGCCCATGTGGTGGAAGCCTTCAAAACTTTCGCTTCTCAGGTGAGCGGGACGCTCATCGCCAAAAAGGGAACGCCCATCGGCCCGGAAGACACCAAGGCCCGGGTGTTCACCTACCACTATACCGACCAGACGGCCGATTTCCACCCCATCGGGGCACGGCCGGACGAGTGCGGCTATTTCCACTACGATTTGCAGACGCCCGACGGAATCGTGAAAGACATCCGCGTAGGGGCGCCGGGCTGGGTGAACTGCGAGAACAGCGTCGCCGCCGCGGCCGTAGCCCTGTGCTACGGGATTCCGGCCGATGCCGTGCGGGAGGCCATCGCCACCTTCGAGGGGGTGAAACGCCGCCTGGAAGTACACGTGAACACGCCCGCGCTCTCGTACATCGACGACTACGCCCATCATCCGGCCGAACTGGCATCGGCCATCACTTCCATGCGGGACATCTTCCCGGGACGCAAACTCACCGCCATCTTCCAGCCGCACCTTTATACCCGTACCCGCGATTTCGCGCCGGAGTTCGCCCAGGCCCTGTCCAAGGTGGACAAACTGATCCTGCTGGACATTTACCCCGCCCGGGAAGAACCCATCCCGGGAGTCAGCTCCGAAATGATTCTCAAGGATGTCACCGCACCGGAGAAAGTGCTCCTGAAAAAGGAGGAACTGATGGATTACCTCTCCGATGAACCGCTGGACGTCCTGGTAACCTTCGGGGCCGGGAACATCGACCGCTTCGTCGAACCCATCACCGAGATGTTGAATAACAGGCTGAAAAGTCCCTCCCCCGAGGGGAGGGGTTTCGGGAGGGGGTAACGTTAAACATTTAATGTTTCATGAAATGAAACCCATTGCCCGCCGGGGCTTAGGCCTCCTTGTCATCGTCTGCTGCTTCCTGGTCTGGATGCTCTCTTCGAGCCTGTCAGAGAGGCAGCGCCGTGCCAAGACGTGCCAGGGCAAAGGAACGTTGGTGGTGCAGGTCACCGACAGCCTGGAGCGCCGCTTCGTCACCCGCGAAGACATCGAATCCTGGCTGGACAAGGAATACCGCGCCTATGCCGGCCTCCCGCTGGACAGCGTCGATCTGGACCGGATCGAGAAAATCATTTGCAGCCACAGTGCCGTGCGGGAGTGCGAATCCTGGCTCACCGACGACGGCATCCTGCATGTCTCCCTGAGCCAGCGCCAGCCGGTGGTCCGCTTCCAGGACGGCCAGAACGGCTATTATTCCGACGCGGACGGCTTCCTGTTCCCCCTGCAGTCGCGGGGCAGCGTACAGGTTCCCGTCATCGACGGAAACCTTCCGCTGAGCGTACCGCGGGGATTCAAGGGAGAACTCACCGACCCCAAGGAGAAAACCTGGCTGTCCCAGATCCTGCATCTGGTGAACTACATGGACGGCACCGTCTGGCAGGAAAACATCAGCCAAATCCACGTAAACAAAGACGGGAACCTGGTTCTCATCCCCCGCGAAGGGAAGGAACGCTTCCTCTTCGGAATGCCGTCCCGGGTGGAAGAAAAATTCGGCCTCATGGCGGCCTACTATGAGAGCATCGCCCCCTCCAAAGAGCCCGGCTGGTACAGCCTGGTCGATATACGCCACCGTAAACAACTGGTTTGCAGAAAATAAAACAATACGATATGGAAGAGAAATACATTGCCTCGATTGATCTGGGAAGTTCGAAATTCGGACTCTGCGTCGCCCGCGTGAACGGGGAAGACATCCAGATTGTGTACTACAAGGAAACCCCGTCCGAGGGCATCCGCACCAGTCTCATCGCCAATCCGATGAAGGCGGCAGGCCGTCTCAAGGAAGCCATCCGGGAGGCCGAGAAGGAACTGATGATCCAGATTCTGCAGGTTGTCGTGGGCATGCCCCGCAGCGAGGTGGCGCAGGTAACCGCATCGGCCCGCATCGAGCGGACCAATGCCGACGACTATATCTCCTCCGAAGAGGTGGAGAACCTCAAATCCATGGCCCTGGAGACCTATCCCCTCTCCAATCCCGAAAAGCAGATCATGTACGGCGCCGTGGCCCAGTCTTTCTCTACCGACGACGAAATCCAACTGGTGGAGAGCGAGGTGGTGGGCACCCTCTCCGCATCCCTGGAGGGCAACTTCAAGGTGTTCGTGGGCAACCGCAGCGCCACCACGGCCCTCGACAAGATTTTCAACCAGATGGACATTGCCATCGCCAAGAAATACTTCCTGCCGGAAGTGGTGGCCCACGCAGTCCTCACGGACGATGAAAGGGCCGGCGGCGTCGCGCTGATCGACGTGGGGGCCGGCGTAACTTCCGTGGCCATCTACCACGGCGGCATCATGCGTTACTACGCTTCCATTCCCTTCGGCGGAAAAGTGATTACCAACGACATCCGCACCGAATGCTCCATCTCCGAAGACCTGGCCGAAAAGATCAAGAAACGCTTCGGCGCCTGCATGCCCGGCAAACTGGCTTCGCTGAGCGAGAAAGTCCTGCAGATCCGGCTGGAGCCGCCTTTCAAGGAGGTCCCGGTACGCTACATCTCCGAAATCATCGACTGCCGTTGCCGCGAAATTGTCGAAGCCATCCTGTACTACATTCAGGAAAGCGGCCTGCAGAACTCCCTGCGCAGCGGTCTGGTGATTACCGGCGGCGGCGCGGAACTGGCCAACTTCATCCCGCTGGTGAAAGACCTTTCCGGATACGAGGTCCGCAAGGGGTATCCCCGCTATATGTTCTCCGCCTCCGTGGGCAGCGGGGTGTATTCCACCTCCGCCACATCGGCCATCGGCATGGTGCTCGCCGCCAAGGAAGACCACCTGCCCGACTGCGTGACCAAACCGGAAATCCAGGCCGATCCCGTCGAGGACGAGATGGTGGAAGTGGAAGTGACCAACGAGACTCCGGCCATGGCGGACGACAGGCTCTTCGCCCCCGAGGAATTCGGAGATCCCGTCCCCGAACAGGAAAAAGCCAAGAAACAGGCCCCGCAGACCAAGAAGGTGAAGGTGGCCAAGAAAGAAGGAACCGGCATCCTTTCCATCTTCTGGAGCAAGGTGGAGAAGACCGCGCTGAAAGTTTACGACAAAGCCAACGAGGAGGAATAAACCATGAATTACGACATCGACACCAACATCGTTCCCAACGACTGGAACCAGGAGAACGCCATCATCAAAGTAGTGGGTGTAGGCGGCGGCGGTTGCAATGCCGTGAACTATATGTACCGTCAGAACATTCAGGGATGCAGTTTCATCGTGTGCAACACCGACGCGCAGGCCCTGCAGAGCAGTGAAGTGCCCGTCAAGATCCAGATGGGCCAGAACGGACTGGGCGCCGGCACCGACCCCACCGCCGGCCGCAACGCCGCCCTGGAAGCCCAGGACGAGATTGCCCGGAAAGTGCTGGACTGCGGCACGCAGATGCTCTTCATCACCGCCGGCATGGGCGGCGGTACCGGAACGGGAGCCTCCCCGGTCATCGCCAAGATGGCCAAGGACCGCGGCATCCTCACCGTGGCCGTGGTCACCATTCCCTTCAAGAACGAAGGCAACGAGTCCCAGTCCAAGGCCGTTGACGGCATCCACGAGCTGGAAAAGAACGTGGACTCCCTCCTCATTATCAACAACGAGAAACTGTACCAGTTCTTCGGCGACACCCTCATCCAGGAAGCCTTTCCCAAGGCCGATGAGGTGCTGGCCACGGCCGTCCGCGGCATTATCGAGGTCATCAGCCGCCACGGCTACATCAACGTTGACTTCCAGGATGTGTGCAAGATGATGCGCAACAGCGGCATGGCCCTCATGGGCAGCGGCGAAGGAACGGGGCCCAACAGGCTTCAGGATGCCGTGAGAGGCGCCTTCGAGAGCCCGCTGCTCAACGACTTCGACCTCAAGACCGCCAAGAACGTGCTCATCAACATCACCACGGGCAACAACGAGAACGGAGCCAAGATGAGCGACCTGGAGAAGATCGACGACATGATCACCGAATATACCGGCGACGCCAACCACTTCAAGAAAGGCATCATCTGGGAAGACGACCCCGAATTCGGAGACCATGTCCGCATCACGGCCATCGTCACGGGTTTCCAGATGGACCTGGGCGGCCTGGGCCTCAACAAGGACTTGGGGAACCTGGTCATCATCGACGAAGGCTTCGAATGGGAAACGCCCACGCACGGGGATGAAGTGACACTCCCGGGCATATCCGACACCATCAAGATTGGCTACAACAACTCCGACAACGCAAAATACTACAATTTTGCCACGGAGAAAAAGCCCGTCCTTTGCATAAGTCCGGGCGAGAAGAAGGCCGATCTGGAAAACATCCCGGCCATCCGGCGGAAACACTAGTCCCCACGCTTTTTGCGTGGCAGCCGATGGGCCGGGCTTAGCGGTTATCGATGGTTTGGTTGAAGAGGCGGGCGGTTTGGACGGCTTCCGGCACGTCGTGCACGCGCAGCCAGGTGGCGCCGCGTTCCAGGGCAGCAAAATGGGCCACCTGGGTGGCGGGCAGCGCCTCCTCTGGCAAAATACCCAAAGGTTTGTAAATCATGCTTTTGCGGGAAACGCCCACCAGGATGGGCCGATGGAGTTCCTCCAGTTCGGCCATGCGCCGGAGCAGTTCGTAATTCTGCTCCAGGGTTTTGGCGAAGCCGAAGCCGGGGTCCAGGATCCAGTCCTGAATGCCGGCATCTGCAGCACGTAGAGCAAAATCCCGAAAGTACGCTTTCGCATCTGCCACAATGTCCCCATAGTCTGTGAACTGCTGCATGGTTTCCGGCGTGCCTTTCATGTGCATGGCCACATACGGCAAGCCCAGCCGTCCCACCGTTGTAAGCATTTCCGGATCCATCGCCCCGGCACTGATATCGTTCACCATGAAGGGTCCGATTACCTCATACGCCCGCCGTACAATCTCCGACCGGTACGTGTCGATGGAGATTGGAGGTAATTGCCCCCCAGGGAACTCCGTTCGCTCCGCTCTCTCCGGCCCCTCCCATTGTATCCTGCGTCCCCTTCGGGAACTTGTCTCCAACGGGCCCCTCCCCCTGCCCTCGTCCGGGGGTGGACAAGTCCCTGGGGGGCAATTACCCAGAATCTCCATCAGGGCAGGCTCCAGGCGAGACCATTCTTCTTCCAGGGTGGGCTGGGCAGAGCCGGGGCGGGTGGAGCAGGCGCCCAGATCAACCACATCGGCCCCTTCGGACAGCAGCTGCCGGATACGGGTGGCGGCATCGGCCCCCTGCGTCCGGCTTGCGGCAAAGAAGGAATCCGGCGTAAGGTTCACAATGCCCATGATATGAATTCTCCCCACCATACGCCTGCAAAGGTAGGAATTTTTCACTATCTTTGCAGTTCAATTGCAAAAATCATGGAAAATGGAAAGAAGAACGCGTGTAAGGTTTGCTCCGTCGCCCACCGGTCCGCTGCACATGGGCGGTGTTCGTACTGCACTGTATAATTATCTCTATGCCAAGCAGAAAGGCGGTGATTTCATTATCCGTATCGAGGACACGGATTCCCATCGTTTCGTGCCCGGCGCCGAACAGTATATCATCGAGGCCCTGAACTGGTGCGGCATCATCCCCGACGAAGGCGTGGACGCAGACGGCAAGGTAGTGGAAACCCCTAGCGAAAGGCATCCGCATGCCCCCTATCGGCAAAGTCAGCGGCGCCCCATCTACCGGCAATACGCAGAACAGCTGGTAGCGGCCGGCTGGGCTTATTACGCCTTCGACAGCGCCGAGGAACTCAATGAACGCCGTGCTGCGGCAGAAGCCGCCAAGGAAACCTTCATGTACAACGCCGCTTCCCGCGGCAGCCTGCGCAACTCCCTCACCCTGCCAGAGGAGGAAGTGAAACGCCTGCTGGAAACCACCACGGACTGGACCATCCGCTTCAAGATGCCCCTGAACCGCACCGTGAAGATGGACGATCTCATCCGCGGCCACGTGGAAGTGAACACCGACACCCTGGACGACAAAGTGCTGTGGAAACGGGCCGATGAACTGCCCACCTACCACCTGGCCAATATCGTGGACGACCACCTGATGGAGATCACGGAGGTAATCCGCGGCGAAGAATGGCTGCCGTCTCTTCCTTTGCATTATCTTCTGTATGAGGCCTTTGGCTGGACGGATACCATGCCGCGCTTCGCCCACCTGTCCCTGTTGCTGAAGCCCGTGGGCAACGGGAAGCTTTCCAAACGGGACGGAGACAAGATGGGTTTCCCGGTGTTCCCCCTGAAATGGCAGAATCCGGAAACCGGCGAAACGTCCCGCGGTTACCGCGAAGACGGCTACTTCCCGGAAGCTTTCGTGAATATGCTGGCCATGCTGGGCTGGAATCCCGGTGACGACAGGGAACTGTTCACGCTGCCGGAACTGATTCAGGCGTTCTCCCTTGACAAGGTGCAGAAGGCCGGTGCCAAGTTCAACCCGGAAAAGGCCAAGTGGTACAACAAGGAATACCTGCGCATGAAATCCACGCAGGAGCTCACGGACCTCTTCATTCCCATCCTGGAACAACATGGCTGCCAGGTGGTCGGCTGCCCGTGCAACGCCCTCACCGCCGGTGCCAGCTTCGAAGGTCTGGGGGCCGATTTCAAAAACCGCATCTACACCCGCGAATACGTGGAGGAAGTGGTGGAACTGATTAAGGAACGTGCTACTTTCGTGGCCGATTTCTGGGACATCGCCTTCCATCTGTTCCAGGCTCCGGATAGCTATGTCCAGAAAGACGTGGACAAGTTCTGGAAGGAGGACCACTACGAGTACTGCTTCGAAGTTTGCCAGTACATTACGGGCGTGAACTTCGGCTTCGACGACCTGGATTCATATTACGGTCCCATGACCGCAGAGGCCCTGGAACCCGTTATAGTAGATTATATCAAGAAGAACGAATACCCTATGGGCAAGGTGATGAACAGCCTGCGGCTGGCCCTCACCGGATGTGCCAGCGGCCTGGGTATCGCCGCCATCCTCTCCTTCATCGGCCGGAAAGAATTTGCCCGCCGCATGACCGCCGTCGCCGAACGACTGGGACGGTTGTAGTCTGCAAATCGTAAGAAACCCACAAAAATCACCTGAAACAACACTATCTTTTTTACGATTGTAGGAATTTAGCATCCTGTGCTCTATGTTTGCAGCGCCACCCAACTCCGGGCGGCGCTTAATTCATCTTAGAAATATGGAACACAATCTTACCCCTGCACAAATGCAGCAATTCCTGGCCGTCGTCAATGAGGTAGAACGGTACAGGGACCTTTCCGAGGAAGAGAAAGAACGTCTCGTGGTCAGCATCATTGATCGGCCTTATATGGACCTGCGCTCCGACTGGGCCTTCAAGCACATCCTGCAAGACCCTGCTATCCTAAAGATGCTTCTCAATGATTTCCTTCCGGAAGAGATCGACTCCGTGGAACCGCTTCCCAATGAGATTGACAGGCTGCGGCCGGACGACAAGAACATCATCATGGATGTAGTATGCCGCACTACCGGTGGGAAACAGTTTATCTGTGAAATGCAGCGGAAGAAGAAGGCCTCCTTCAAGAACCGGATGTTGTATTACGGCGCTTCCATGCTGCATAGTCAGCTCAAACCCAAACAATCCTATGCCGATCTGCAGCCGGTCTATGTAATCTGTTTCATGGACTATCGGATGAAACACGACACAGACCAACTGGTTTACCGTTATTCTCTTCGGGAACAGGATTCCGGTGAACTGTATAACAACTTGCTGTCCATTTACCTGTGCGAACTCACGCGCCTGAAGGAAACTTCCATTCAAGGCCTGGATCCTGTGCGGAGTTGGTTTTATATTTTGAAAAATATGCGTAAATTTACCGGCAAACCGGAAGATATGGGTTCGCGATATGCAGCCATTGCAGAAGCTGCGCGCATGCATGAACTTCCGGATAGTGAGAAGATACAATACCTGCGCAATATGATTACGGAAGAAGAAAAACTGGAACTCTACGACACCGGCTTCGAAGACGGCAAAATGCAAGCACTTCAGGAATTGGCCCGGAGAATGTTGGCAGAAGGTTATGATTTAGGAGTTGTTTCTAAACTGACACAACTTCCGGAGAAGCAGATAAGCAACCTTCAAAAGTAAAAAATGAGCGCTATCCTTTGTGGGTAGCGCTCAATGTAAGCGTCTCCGGGATGCCGTTACGCGGCTGTAAGTGAGTCTACCGGTCCACCAGTGTGGCAGGGTGTATTCAAAAAGGGGCATTTTTGCACATAGTGGTCCAGCCGGACGACAGAGTAACGTCACCAGAGGCGGTCACGTCAGTCCTTGTGACCGGTCCATCGGTCCGGGAGGAGGTTCCGGAAGCGTTAGAACTCGTAACAGCTAATCCTCTGACAATCAACCATATACGCAAAGTTTCTCGTTCAAAAATCGAACGAGAAACTTTCAGTAAAATGCTAACAGTCAGCGAGTTGGCTGCCACAGCCAGAAGCAACCGGGACCAAAGCTATTCTACAATGTACACGTCGTCCCCGGGGGCGGCGAAATGATAGGTGTCCCGCGCGAAGGATTCCAGGGAATCGCGGTTGTTGCGCAGGTTGTCTATCTCCTGCTGCATGCGGTCTATCTCACTCTGGAGACGCACCATCTCCTTTTCCTGATTCTTCACCTCCACCGTGGCACGGATCCAGTTGAGCACGCTGTTGTGAGCGAAGAAAAGCAGCCACAGGGCAACCAGCGTAGTGACCACAATTACAAAAGGCAACAGGTAATTGTGGTCACTGCGTTTAAGCCAGGCCCAGCGGTCTTTTTTCACTTCTTCTTCCATAAGACAGATTCTTCACTTTGTTCAGAATGACAGCAGGGGCTATTCCACGGACAGCTCTACGGTGTCGATATTGCCCCGCTCCTGCTCCAGCGGAATGCGGCGGAAGGCCATCAGGCAGGCCGCCAACAGGACAAGGCCCAGCACATAGAGGACCGCATACGTGGTCCGGGGCATCATGTCCATCCAGAAATCGACCTCCTGCAGGGAAGGGATCTGGGACAGGATTACGGCCGTACCGTTGTTCACGAAATGGATGAGCATGGTGAGCCAGAGCGATCCCGTCTTGTAATAGACATAGCCCATGACCACGCCGATGATAAAGGCATTGAGCGCCTGCCAGGGATTGAGGTGGATGAGGGCGAAGAAAAGGGCGCTGACCACGATGGCCCAGCCGGGTTTCATCTTGGTGAGAAGTCCGCGAAGGACCATGCCCCGGCACAGCCACTCCTCAAAAATGGGAGCGAAGACGGCCGTCAGGAGGAAACTGCTCCACAGCGGGCCGCCCGTCATCTGCCGGAGCAGTTCCGTCACCATGTCGTAGAACGACTTCATGGCGGGAGAGGCCGTGGTGAGTTTGAAATTCCAATAGTTGGGAAGGTCGGCCGATACCATGGTGGCGAAGGAGAGGGCTACGGTAATGAGCACCATCTGCCAGCCCTTGAACGGGCCCCAGTGGCTGTTGTTGAGTTTGTAGCCGGTCTCGAACAGGCTGTTGCGCTGGCTCTTCTGGGCCGCGTAAACCATGGCCGGGAGGAAGGACAGCGGATACATGACCAGTTCGCCGTAGTCCTGGATGATCTCCCGCGGGACAAAGGCGCCGCAGATGCCGATGACAAGGCCTCCGAGCAGGGAGCCCGCGAGGAACAACCCCAGCAGCACGAACATGCCCTTCACGCCCGGCACATACCAGGCGTGATTGGCATAAAGGTCATAATTGTTTACTTTGCGGGCGAAAAGTTGCATCAGTAGAGGGGGCTGGGATAAATACCTTTCTGAACCAGTTCCGCGAACTTGGCCACCACGCCGGGACGGTCTTCCTTGTAGGTGACGCCGAACCAGTGGGACGGGGTGGACAGGACTTCGCAAGCACCCTGGCCGCTCTTGACGATGACGTCAACGGCATAGGGGATGTAGTACTCTTTCTTGGGCTCGGTGATGTGCTGCGCAAGGAAGGTTTTGAAGATGGCCGCGCTCTTGGCGAAATAATCGGGCGTGAAGCCCCACATGTTCATGGAGCAGAGGGCCTTGGCCTCCAGGGAGACGTGGTTTTCCCCGTTGACGGAATTGTTGCCATAGACCTTTCCGTCGGCCTCGCGGGCGATTTCCAGGTGCTCGGCGATGTCGGTGAGGTTGCCCTTGGCATCGTAGGAGCAGATGCCGCGGGAGACGCTGCCGTTTTCGCTCAGGGTGTTCTCCAGTTCAAAGCCCACGATGCAGTACCGGCCTTCGGTATTCTCATGTGCGCGGCACCAGTCTCCGAGGATCTTGAAGGATTCCTTGCCGTAGAAATCGTCTCCGTTGATGACGGCGAAGGGCTCGTGGATGACATCGGCCGCCATGAGGACGGCGTGGGCGGTGCCCCAGGGCTTCACCCTTTCCTCCGGGACGGTGAAAGGAGCGGGAATCTTGTCCAGTTCCTGGGTGACGAAAACAAACTGGAGGGGCTCTCCGTCAACGGTTTTTACGCCGGCGTATTTTTCCTTGACGGCCTGTTCCATCTGGGCTTTGAAGGATTCACGGACAATATAGACCACTTTGCCGAACCCGGCCTCCACGGCGTCGTGGATGCTGTAGTCGATAATGGTTTCTCCGTGCGGTCCCAGACCGTCCATCTGCTTGAGGCCGCCATAACGGCTGCCCATGCCTGCTGCCAATACAAGTAAAGTAGGTTTCATGATATGTCGTTTAAGTTTTAATTGCTCGAAATACAAAGATAAGAAAAAATTGAGTAACTTCGCATCCACTTATGAAAACGACAGAACAATCTTCCCGTTACGAGCATCTGGACCGGATGGATACCCTGGACATCCTGACCTCCATCAATGCGGAAGACCGCAAGGTCCCCGTCGCGGTCGCACAGGCCATTCCCGCCATCGGGAAGCTGGTCGATGGCATCGTGGAGCGGGTCCGCCGGGGCGGAAGGGTGTTCTATGCCGGGGCCGGCACCTCCGGCCGGCTGGGCATCGTGGACGCCTCGGAAATTCCGCCCACCTATGGCGTGGAGAATGTTTTCATCGGCCTGATGGCCGGCGGAGACCGGGCCATCCGACATGCCGTCGAAGGGGCCGAAGACCGGGAAGAACAGGGCTGGAAAGACCTCCTGGCCCATCATCTCACCCCCGAAGACACCCTGGTGGGCATCTCCGCCTCGGGCAGTGCGCCCTATGTGGTGGGCGCCATCCGAAAGGCCCGGGGGGCAGGCCTTCTCACCGCCGCCGTCACCAACAATCCCGACAGTCCCGTCACCCGCGAGGCCGAAATCCCCATCGTCGCGGAAGTAGGCCCGGAATTTGTAACAGGTAGTACCCGGATGAAATCCGGGACATCGGCCAAACTCATCCTGAACATGATCTCCACGGCGTCCATGATCCGCCTCGGGCATGTCCAGGGGAACAAGATGGTGGACATGCAGCTGACCAACCGGAAACTGGTGGACCGGGGTACCCGGATGATCATGGAAGAAACCGGCATTACGGACTACGAACAGGCCCGGGAACTCCTGCTCCGGTACGGGCAGGTGCGTGCGGCCGTCGATGCATATTTGAAAAAGTAAAACCCTATGTGGCAGAGAATACAAACCCTATATCTCCTGATTTCGGCCGGCCTCATCGCCGCCCTCTGTTTTTCCACGGCCTATTCTGTCGCCAATCCTGACGGACTGGTCAAAGTGTCGTACTGGCAACTTCAGAAGCCCTATTTCGGCATTCTGCTGGGCATTCTGGCAGCCATGGTGGCCCTGGCCCTGGTGGTGTACAAATCCCGGATTCTCCAGATGCGGCTGGCCACCCTGTCGGCCATCGTGGCGCTGGGCATGCAGGGATGGCTGGTCTGGATGTACTTCACCTTCGAAGGCCCCGTCTTCAGTTGGACGGCCATCTTCCCGCTGGTCATCTGCCTCTGCAACCTGCTGGCGGCCCGCGGCTGCTTCCAGGACCAACTCATGGTAGAAAGCGCTTACCGGGTGCGCGAGCGCCGCAAAAGACGTCGCGCATGATACAAAGTCCCATCTGTCATATCCTGGGCATCGAAAAACCCATCTTCCAGGGGGGCATGGCATGGATCGCCGACGCCCGCCTGGCGGCGGCCGTGTCTGAAGCCGGCGGCCTGGGGCTCATTTCTTCCATCCAGGCGGGTACGGAAGCCGTCCGGGCCGAAATCCGCAAAGCCCGCGAACTCACCGGCAAGCCCTTCGGCGTGAACATTATGCTGGCCGCTCCCAATGCGGCCGAAATCGCCGGCCTCGTGGTGGAAGAAGGGGTGGGCATCGTCACGACGGGAGCCGGCTCCCCCGCCCCGTACATGGAGCGCTGGCTGGCAGCGGGCATCCGCGTGATTCCGGTCGTCGCTTCTGTCGCCTATGCCCTGAAAATGAAGGAATTGGGCGCCACGGCCCTCATCGCGGAAGGGGCCGAGTCCGGCGGCCACGTGGGCGAACTCCACACCATGGCGCTGGTGCCCCAGGTGGTGGACGCGGTGGACCTTCCCGTCCTCGCCGCCGGCGGAATCTTCGACGGACGCGGTGCCGCCGCCGCTTTCATGCTGGGCGCCTGCGGGGTCCAGGTGGGAACGCGCTTTTTGGTGGCCGAGGAATGCCGCGTGCATGACGTGTACAAGGAGCGGCTCATCAAGGCATCCGACATCGGCACCATGGTCACCGGAAAAAGCCTGGGAGACGCCGTCCGGAGCCTGAAAACCCCCTTCGCCAAGCAATTTGCCAAAATGGAGGCGGACCCGTCGGTATCGGCCGATGAAATCCGGGCTTTCGGCACCGGGTCGCTCCGCAAGGCCGTCTTTGACGGAGACCTTTCCGGCGGCAGTTTTCTCGCCGGAGAAGTGGCCGGCCTCATCAAAAAGAGGGAATCGGCCGCAGCAATCGTGAATGACATCATGGACGGCGCAGAGAAGGCGCTCGCCCATGCCAATACTTTGATTTATGGATCCTAAGAGAGTAGTAGTGACCGGGATGGGAGTTATCTCCTCCATCGGCCAGGATGTGGATACATTTTGGAACAATCTGATAAACGGCGTCTGCGGAATCGACTTCGTGGAAGATTTCAAGGACATGCCCGTCACCTTTGCCGGCAAGGTGAAGAACTTCGATGCCGAGCAATTCGGCATGGAAAAGCCCTTTATCCGCAAACAGGACAACTTCACCCTGTATGCCATGGCCGCCGCCTGGCAGGCCGTGCAGCAGGCGGGCCTGGTGACGGAAGGGGAAAACACCAACATCGACCCGTACCGGCTGGGCGTATATGTAGGCTCGGGCATCGGCGGTTTCGAGGTGCAGTACCGCGAAACCAAGAAGATGATTGAAGACCCCTCCGGCAAGTGGATTTCGCCGCTTTTCATCGCCACCATGATTTCCAACATCGCCGCCGGGCACATTGCCATCAAGCACCAGGCCAAAGGCCCCTGCCTGGACATTGTGACGGCCTGCGCCACTTCCTCGCACTGTATCGGCGAGGCCTTCCGGGCCGTCCGTCACGGCTATGCCGACGCCATCATCGCCGGCGGCAGCGAACATGCCTCCATTCCGCTGGGCGTAGCCGGTTTCTTCAATGCCAAGGCCCTGACCCGCGCCACCGACCCCAAATACTCCTCCCTGCCGTTCAACGCCAACCGCCAAGGTTTCGTGATGGGAGACGGCGCCGCCGTCCTCATCCTGGAGTCCCTGGATCATGCCCTCGCACGCGGGGCCACCATCTACGGAGAAATGGTGGGCTACGGCAACACCTGTGACGCCTATCACGCCACCGCTCCCCGTCCGGACGGCAGCACCCAGGCCCGTTCCATCCAGGACGCCCTGAGAGAAGCCGGATTCGACCCGGCCAAGGACAATCTGTACATCAACGCCCACGGCACCGGCACCCGCCTGAACGACGTGGCCGAAACCATCGCCTACAAAGCGGCGCTGGGAGATTTCGCCTACAAGGCCCATATCTCCTCTACCAAATCCATGACCGGCCACATGTTCGGGGCGGCCGGCGGAGCCGAAGCCATCGCCACCATCCTGGCCCTCAAATACGGCATCTGCCCGCCCACCATCAACCTGGACGTCCCCGACCCGGAATGCGACCTGGACTATACGCCCAACGTGGCCGTCAAGACCGACCTCACCATCGGCATTTCCGATTCTTTCGGTTTCGGCGGACATGACGCCTGTGTCGCTTTCAGACCGTACAAAGGATGAACCGCGAAGAAATCATGACAGTGCTCCCCCACCGGGAGCCCATGCTGCTGCTGGACCAGGCCCACCTGGGCGACGACGGCGCCGCGCACGCCACTTACCGCATTCCCGACCATCCCTTCTTCTGCGAGGGACATTTCCCGGGCAACCCCATCGTTCCCGGCGTCATCCTGTGCGAAATCATGGCCCAGAGCTGCTTCGTGCTTTTCATCGAAGCCTTCGAGCGGCACCTGATCCTGTACCGGGGCCTGGACGCGGTCAAATTCCGGGGCACGGTACATCCCGGAGACTGCTGCGAAATCACCGCCACCCTTGCCGAGCACAAGGGCAGCATCTTTGTCTGCGATGCCGTTCTTTCGGTAGCGGGGAAACGCTGCGCCCAGGCGCGGATCACGCTGGCCCTGACGCCCAAGGCCTGATTCCTATTCGTGGGAGGCCAGACGCTCCCAGGCCAGTTTCTCCCATTTGGTGCCCGGACGGCCGTAATTGGCGTACGGGTAGATGGAAATGCCGCCGCGGGGCGTGAAGAATCCGGTTACCTCGATGTATTTGGGATCCATCAGTTTGATGAGGTCCTTCATGATGGTGTTCACGCAGTCCTCGTGGAAATCTCCGTGGCTGCGGAAACTGAACAGATACAGTTTCAGGGACTTGGACTCCACCATTTTCACGTCCGGCACATAGGCGATGCGGATTTCCGCAAAATCCGGCTGGCCGGTGATGGGGCAGAGGGTGGTGAATTCCGGGCAGTTGAAACGGACCCAGTAATCGTTGTCCGGGTGTTGGTTTTCAAAGGTTTCCAACACTTCGGGGGCGTAATTCTGGCTGTACGCGGTGTGGTGGCCCAGCGCCTTCAGTTCTTCGGGATTGCGTGCCATACTAAATCTCCTCCCCTGCTTCTTTGAGCCGTTCGGCGTTTTCTGCGATCTGCAACTGATCGATGCATTCCTGGATGTCGCCGTCCATGAACACCGGCAGGTTGTACATGCTCCAGCCGATGCGGTGGTCGGTCACGCGGCCCTGCGGATAGTTGTAGGTGCGGATTTTAGCGCTGCGGTCTCCGGTCGATACCATGGTTTTGCGCTTGGCGGCAATGCCGTCCAGGTATTTCTGGTGTTCCATGTTGTACAGACGGGTGCGGAGTTCTTCCATGGCGCGGTCCAGGTTCTTGAGTTGGGAACGCTCTTCCTGGCACTGCACGACGATGCCGGAAGGGATGTGGGTAAGGCGCACGGCGCTGTAGGTGGTGTTCACGCCCTGGCCGCCGGGGCCCGAAGCGCAGAAGAGGTCCTTGCGGATATCGGCCGGATTGAGTTCGATGTCGAATTCTCCGGCTTCCGGGAAAACGGCCACGGAGGCGGCCGATGTCTGGATTCGGCCCTGGGTTTCCGTCTGGGGCACACGCTGCACGCGGTGTACGCCGGACTCGTACTTCATGACGCCGTACACGCCGTCCTGGCTGCTGGAGAGTTTGAAAACGATTTGCTTGTAACCGCCGGAGGTGCCGGGAGCCTGGTCGGTGACTTCCAGTTTCCAGCCCCTGCGCTCGGCAAAGTGCTGATACATCCGGAAGAGGTCGCCGGCGAAGATGGCGGCTTCGTCACCGCCGGTGCCGCCGCGGATTTCCACCATGGCGTTCTTGCTGTCGTCAGGATCGGCCGGGATGAGGAGGAGTTTGATGTTCTGCTCCATATCCGGGAGTTTGGGCTCGATTTCCGCAATTTCGTCCCGGGCCATTTCGCGGAGGTCCTCGTCCTTCTCATTCATCATGATGTCCTTGGCCTGCGCGAGTTCGTCCACCAGCCTCTTGTACTCCAGGCCGGCGGCGATGATGGGCTGCAATTCCTTGTAGTCCTTGTTCAGTTGGACGAACTTCTTCATATCCGCAATCACAGCGGGGTCGGCGAGCTGCTCTTCCAACTTATTGTATTTGTCCTGAAGGCTCAGTACCTTCTCCAGCAAAGTGTTTTCTGCCATATCGTTTTTGTTCTAGCTTGCAAAGATAATAAAAAATCAGGACTTCTCGCGAAGACTGGGGTCCTCGCGGTATTCGGCCGTCGCGGTGAAGAAGACATCTCCGCTGGAGTTGAGGGCGGTTTCCACGGAATCCTGCACCACGCCGATGATGAAGCCCACGGCCACGGCCTGCATGGCCACGTCATTGCCGATGCCCAGGAAAGAGCAGGCCAGCGGAATCAGGAGGAGCGAGCCTCCCGCCACGCCGGAAGCGCCGCAGGCCCCCAGGGTGGCCACCACGCTCAGGAACACGGCGCTGAGGAAACTCACTTCGATCCCCAGGGTATGGGCCACGGCCAGGGTCATCACCGTAATGGTGACGGCCGCACCGTCCATGTTGATGGTTGCCCCCAGGGGGATGCTGACGGAGTAGAAATCCCGGTCCAGCCCCAGTTTCTTGCAAAGGGCCATGTTGATGGGGATGTTGGCGGCCGACGAGCGGGTGAAAAAGGCTTGCAGGCCGCTTTCCTTGAGGCAGATCCACAGCAGCGGGTAAGGATTCCGGCCGGTGGCCAGGAAGGACCACAACGGATTGAGAACCATGGTCGCGAAAAGCATGCAGCCCACCAGGACCAGCAGGAGCCGGCCATAGGTGGTGAAGATTTCCATGCCGCTTTCCGATACCGCGGAGAACACCAGGCCCATGATGCCGAAGGGGGCGAACTGGATGACCCAGCGGACGATGAGGGAAACCACGTCGGCCAGGTCTGACACGACCTGGATGGTAGCCTTGCCGGCCACCATCTTAAGCCCCAGGCCGAAGAGGAGAGACCAGAACAGGATGCCGATGTAATTGGCCGTACTCAGGGAGGTTACCGGATTGGCGACCATGTTGGTGAACAGGTTGGAAAACACGTCCGAAAGTTCGACCGGTTTGCCGGTTTCCACCACATCTGTCAGTTGCATGGTGACCGGGAAAAGGAAACTGCCGGCTACGGCCACCAAGGCGGCGGAAAGCGTGCTGACCAGATAAAGGGCGATCACCGTGCGGAATCGGGATCCAAGTCCGCCTCCCTGGGCGCTGGCAACCGAGGAGGCGACCAGTACAAATACCAGGACGGGGGCAATGGCCTTGAGGGCGCTCACGAAGAGTTTTCCGAAGATTCCGACCCAGGTCCAACCGGGCACCAGCAGTGCCAGAGCGGCGCCGATGACCAGGCCGATGAAAATACGGAGAATCAGGCTGATGGACGTCCATTTTGCCAGGAGTTTGGAAAACTGGATTTTCATAGGACAATGATTTGATTTATCGGTGGAATCGCTGGAAGGCGGCACGCTCCAGCGCCTCCCGGTCTTCGGGATGGGCGATGGAAATCAGGAGGCGTGCGCGTTCCTGCAGGGATTTTCCATACAGATTGACGGCTCCGTATTCCGTGACCACCCACTGGATATCGGCCCGGGGGGTGACTACGCCGGCGCCGCTCTGGAGCACGTGAACAATCTTGGGATGGCCCTTGGCGGTGCGGGAGGCCAGGGCGATGATGGCCTTGCCGCCCGGGGACAGTTTGGCGCCGCGGACGAAATCGAGTTGCCCGCCGGTGCCGGAATAGATGCGCGTACCGATGGAATCGGCACAGACCTGGCCGGTCAGGTCGATTTCGATGGCCGAATTGATGGATACCATGCCGGGATTCAGCGCGATCACGCGGGGGTCGTTGGTATAGGCGATGTCCCGCATCTGCACGGCGGGATTGCGGTCGATGAAACGGTACACCTCCCCGGAGCCCAGCAGGAAGGACGCCACCACCTTGCCCTTGTCGATGGCCTTGCAGGAGCCGTCGATGACGCCGCTCCGGATCAGGGCCAGGGCCCCGTCTGAGAACATTTCCGTGTGCAGGCCCAGATGCCTGTGGTCCTTCAGTCCGGCGCAGATGGCATTGGGCATGGAGCCGATGCCCATTTGCAGGCAGGCGCCGTCCGGAATGAGTTCGGCGCAGCGTCGGCCGATTTCCATGTCCACCCCGGAAGGGCTGGCATAGGTGCTGGTGATGAGCGGGCGCTCGTCCCGGACCAGGGCGGTGAAACGCTCCAGGGGAATGAGGTCTCCGTAAGCGAACGGCACCTGCGGGTTCACCACGGCGATGCGCTCCCGGGCCACTTCCAGCGCGGCCGGCGAGCAATCTACCGACGTTCCCAGCGAGACCATGCCGTCCACCGGTTCGGACACCTGCACCATGGCCACGTCGCACGGAAGCGCCCCCGTGCGGTACATCAACTGGGATTCGAAGAGGTTGGCGGGGATATAGTCGGCAACGCCCTCCTGCACGGAAGGGCGGAGGTTGGGTCCCACGAAAAAGCCCTGGTCCCAGAACGCGTTTCGATGCTCCGGAGAGCCGTAAGGGGCGGGACCTTCGGTGTGGAAATGGTGGAAATGGACGTCGGCGAGTTCCCCGGCGCGCTCGCACAGGGCTTCGATAAGGATCTGCGGGACGCTGGCGATGCTGGAGAGGTGGACATGGTCTCCGCTTCGCACCCGCTGCACGGCTTCCCGGGCGCTGATGTAAGGTAAATGCTGCATTTCAAAAGCAAATATAGCGATATTCTTTGTATATTTGCGTCTCCAAAAATAAATACTATGCACACTCGGGAAGAAAAGCTGGCCGCATTCGGCCGTCTGCTGGACATCATGGACGCCCTCCGGGAGAAATGTCCCTGGAACGCCGCCCAGACCATGGACTCCATCCGCCCCATGACAGAGGAGGAAGTCTATGAACTCAGCGACACCATCCTGGAAGGAGACCGGCAGGGAACGGCCAAGGAAATCGGCGACCTGCTGTACCACATGGTATTCTATGCCCGCATCGGAGAGGAAGAGGGGGCTTTTGACATTGCCGACAGCATCGGCAAAGTGTGCGACAAGATGGTGTTCCGCCATCCGCATGTATTCGGTCCCGAGGCCGGCAAGCCCACGTCGGCCAAGGAGATTGCCGACACCTGGGAACTGGTGAAGGCCAAGGAAAAGGACGGCAACAAAACCGTCATGGGCGGCATCCCCAAGGCCATGCCCGCCATTTTGAAGGCCCTTTCCATGCAGGAAAAGGCCCGCGGCTGCGGTTTTGACTGGGAAAAGAAAGAGGACGTCTGGGCCAAGGTGGCCGAGGAGTATCAGGAAGTGTCAGAGGCCTCCGAAGAGCACCGCGCCGAAGAGTTCGGAGACCTGCTCTTCGCCGTCATCAACGCCGCCCGGCTGTATGGCGTGGACCCGGAAGCCGCCCTCGGCCGCAGCTGCGAAAAGTTCCGCCGCCGCTTCAACTACGTGGAGGCCGAAACCCTCCGCAGCGGCCGCCGCCTCAGCGACATGACCCTCCCCGCCATGGACGCCCTCTGGAACGAAGCCAAGGCCAAAGGCCTGTAGCGCTTAAGCGTTACGTCCTTTCACTATTCTACGATTTTGCAAGTTTCACCATAGACGGTTTCTTCTCTGACCGCCTCCAGAATCTTATTGAAGATTCGCGGAAAGGGGCGGGCAACTCTGTCGGCCAACGCCTTGGGGATTTCCTTGTAGAAAGCCCCTGGAACAACTCGAACCAGTAATCTTTTGTGTTGTGGAACTCATAGGCCGAGCCAATGGTGTCTCCTGTGATTGCTCCTAACATGGTTTACGTTTTATCTGTGGTGCCTTTATTAGTGTTTGATGATAAGTTTGTTGTTCTGGTTGTCAATCGTAATAGAGCCAAAGCGATCCAATACAGACTGTCCTAACAACAGTGGAGCCTTCTGGTTTTTGATAACGGAGGCTTCGATGTTCTTCAGTATGCAATCCCCCACTTTTACTTCCTTGATACGCACGACGGCACCATCGGCAATGCTTCCATCGGCCGTAAGGTATCGGCGGGAGCCCTTGAAGTCCTTCTCGCTCAGGTAGTCGTTCTTGAGCATAAAGTTGGCCTCTACACTGGATAAGGTAACATCACTGGCACCGGTATCGAAGATGAATTTGAGCGGCAGGCCGTTGATTGTGCAGGGGACCTCATACGTTCCTCCGGGCATCTTCTTCATCTGGATTTCGGAGATCAAAGCTTCTGCGGATTCTGTGGTTATTTCAGGCTCTTCGACTATCTCTTCTACAGGCTTATCCTTGTATTCGCGGATGAGAGCCTTGTATTCGGGCAGATTTCGGAGAGAATCCATATCATCGTCGTGTTCAAGGTGAGCGAATCGCCTGAATCCTTTTATGAAAGCCTCTTCCAGAGCCTTGATGGCTTCTTCAGGACGGTTCATCCTTGCAAAAAGGCAGGCTTTGTCATAGTAAACGCCATTGTCATTGGGATGAGCGTCAATAATCCTATTCATCCATAATTCGGCATCATACCAACGCCCCAATCCTACGAGAGCATAGTGCCTGCAACTTCCATCCTCTGGCGTAGTGTCGATTTCGAGGACCTTTTCATAGTCTCGTTCAGCGGCTTCATAGTCTCCGTTTTGAGATAAAAAATCTGCGCGGCTAAGATAGAGATATGCGTAGGACTTATCAATATCAATCCCCCTGTTGTAATACTCCAAAGCCGTTTTTTTATCGCCTTGCAATTCATGGCACCAGCCGATAGCGTAGTACTCATAACCGTCGGATGGATCATTGTCCATGGATACCTGATAATCGGCAATGGCTTCTTTGTACATGCCGGCGCTTCGGTAGATATCGCCGCGATGACTGTAAAGAGATTGGTCTTCTGACAGTTCAATTGCTTTTGTTGCTTCGGCAATTGCCTTCTTGAACTGTCCCGTCTCACGGTAGCAACTGGACTTGTAGTAGGAAATCATTGGATGCTCTCCATATTCACCCTCCACCTTGTTATACAATTCAAGCGCGTGCAGATAGTCACCGTGGTCTTCATATACTTTGGTCAAGAGCACAATCCACCGACTGTCGGCATCTTCCTTGTTCATCTCGGCTTTGATTCTGGCCACTCCGTATGAGTAATGTTTACTCGCATATGGGGCGACATACCAGGTCTGCGCATCATCGTTAAGCTCGAAATACTTCAATGCCGCATCTACGGTATTATCTTCGCGTCCCATTTTATCATAGACCTGCATCTTGAATTTATAAATCTCTCCATATCCAGCATGATAGGATTCTGCGGTTTCCAGCCATCTCAAACTTTCCTCGTACTCTTCTTTGTCACGATAGTATCTGGCAAGCCCTATCATTGCTGTGACATCTGAAGGATCCGTTTTGAGCATCGCCCTGTATTCTTTTTCCGCTTTGTCAAACTCATCACTCATATACAGAGCCTGCGCCAAATCGAAGTGGTAACTTTGGACTTTTTCCGGGTTATCTTTCTTGGCGAGTTTGACCGCCTGTTTATATGACTCGGCAGCCTCAGGATAACGTTCCATGTCATCATAAATAGCTCCTTGCAGCCCCCATAGCGTTGACTTGTAAACTTCGGGCTTTCCCTTGTAGTGCTTGATGGCATAAGATATGTCCCGCAAAGCGGCGTCGTATTTATCCGCGCTCCAATAGATTCGAGCCCGAATGAAACGCGAATCTATATGGTTGGGAGTCTCGTCAATCTGTTTGTTGAGCAGCTCAAGAGCCTTTTCATCGTCATCATCTTCGAAATAGGCTTCAACCGCTTTGCGATAGTTGTAATCCGATACAACTTTTCTCTGGGCGCAGGCGATAAGGCTCACCAGGATAAGGGTCAAGGTTAAGAGTTTTTTCATGGGGTGTAAGGGTTATAAATGATTGTTTTTATTGATAGTCACTTTTCCGGTGGTGGCATTTTTAATGGAGACCTTTCCGTCATCCGTACAGACGGCTATCAGGTCAGTATTGAGAAGAAGCCCGTCATCGGAGATTTCTTCTGCTACAGTTCCACGTGAATTGTATCCGGTAAAAATGGCCGTAGCGACAGTGTCGCGAAGAAAAAGCGTGTTTTCATAAAGTGTGTTGATTTGTTTATCTGACGCAAAAATGGGGCTTTTAAAGGACTCTACAAAGGATTTTCGGGGCAGATGTATGGAGTAAAAGCGGGCTGTATGAGAGCCTCTGTAAGATTCTATTTCGTACTGTATTTTTTGATTTCGTACAATGGTGTTTTTCGGCTGAAAAGAAATCGCTAAATTTGTCCAGCGCCTAAAATTGAACAAGGTATTAGTCATATCGAAAGGGACGGAACTGCTCCGTATTCCTGCTCATCGGCTGGTGTACATATCGGCCGATGGAAACTATTCAGAGGTGGTGACACAGGACAACCGAAAGCGAATTGTTTCTTTCCAGTTGGGGCAAATTGAGGATATGATAGGAGACCAGCTGGGCGATGAAGGTTCCAACTTTATCCGCCTGGGCCGGGGGCTTATCATCAATCTGGAATTTGTATATTGGGTAGATATTACCAAGCAAGTTCTGATTCTTTCAGATTGTGCCGGTTGTTACCATGAATTGAGCGCCTCTAGAGAGGTCCTCATCAAGTTAAAGGCTTACATTGATGCAATTGTGAAAAATGGCTGACAAGAACAAAGATATCAGGGATGATGAGTTTCGAGTAATCGGACAGGCTACACCCCTAGAGACTTCGGTATCCGAAAAGGGCCGGAGGAACATAGGTGTGGCTATTGTATCGGCCATCCTTGTGATAGCAATAGGGATTCTGGCTATCATGAATTGGCCGAAGGAAGCTCCGGAAGATCCGAATGAAGGACTATTTGAGAATGCCACAGTGCAAGTGATTCATAAGCCGGTTTCCCCGCTTGGCACAACTACTGATGCCCACTATACCGAGAAACTGGATACCGTTATCAATGACGTCCGGCTCTCTATCTATATCCCCCATAATGCCAAGCCGGAACTTACCCTGGGCGTGCCTGACCGAAAGGATAAAAACATTATTCTGGCAGCACAGGCGGCCGATATTCGCAAAGATAACAGGAAGATTCTGGGCGCATTTGTACTCAAGGGTGAGCCCCTGGCATGGGGCCTTTCAAAGAAAGGATTTTGCGCAATTATTGAAGATAAAGTGACCGTCGGCGTTTCCGAGAACTCTCCACTCTTCGAAGAGGCTACAGAAAAAGAGGGCTACTTTTTCCGCCAGTTCCCGTTAGTAGACAATGGCGTTCTTGTGGAAAACGAGCAGAAGAACAAAACGATGCGCAAGGCTCTTTGTAGTCGTGCCGGACAGTTATTCATGGCCGTCAGCGAGACAGACGAATCCATGCACGACTTTGCTCAGGCGCTAGTGGACTTAGACGTCGAAAACGCCATATACCTGGTAGGAAGCCATTCTTCGTTTGGTTGGTACATTGATGAGGTGGGAGAAAAGACGCTGTTTGCCCCGGATGTACATAGGGGAACGTACAAGAATGAGAATTATATTGTGTGGAAATAATGTATGGACGACTCGTTTGGGACGCAGAAAGAGCACTACTCTCTTCGGCGCGTCAAGGCGAGAAAGAAGGATACGGAAATCCTGTACATCTTCTTCGGGATCCACACCGCAAATCGGGGACATCTGGCAGAGCGGTTGAAAGAACAAGAACTGGCGATAGCGGCTTAGCAGCAGCCAGGCATACAAAGAAAACGGGGCTCCAAAGAGGGGACTCCCGGTGAAGCATAGAAAAACAACGCAAAATCCGGGCAATAAGGCCCGGACTCAGCGTCAAAACAGTATAAAATGACGAGTTGGATGCGGCAGCAAACAAGGGATGGCTCCCGACCGGCTCAAAGTGAAAACATTAAACGACAATCCCTATTTATACCCGGAGATTTGCCGGTGTCCCGAAATAAGTAATCCTTCTCATAACATATTTCAAAACAGTTTAAGTTATAGCAAAACAATGAGCAAAGCTATGAAAATCGATACTATTTTTCAAGTATGGTATCCTCTCATTTGCAAGTCTATGCAATTTTAATACAAGCAATTCAATTAAAAATTGTATCTTTGTCTTCGTTATCCGCACAGGTAACATTTTACATATAGGAAAGCGTTTAGCTTTGTTCCTTACTGATGAATCTGGACAATTCGTAGTGACGGGAATAATGTTTAATCGCTTATGCTTGGCTATATCTGGGTTCGCCCACGCTATAGCAAAGCGTGAGCAACTGAACCTTATTCGTCACGCGAGGCCGTCCAGAGCCAATCAGTAGAATGAGTCTAAAGTGGCTCACGCTTTCTGCGAATAAGGGATTATCTCACCAAAGAGCCATTGGTGAACAGGGGAAATAAAGAATGAAACCATTATTCTCTGTTGCATCTCTGGCGGCATTCGTTGCCTCCTTGTGCTTTGTATCCTGCTCATCACCGATCAACACCATCAATGATCCGCACTTCGACGAGAACGGTATCTATCTTGACAGTCTCGGTGCAACATTCCAGGCTGTAATGCCTACATCTCTTGACTTTTATGTCGAGGTCAGCGGCAGCATGAATGGTTTCTTCCGGGCCAATAAAGCGACCGCATTCAAGACTGATGTTTGGGCGATTGTTTCCAATTTCGGCAGCCCTGGTGTCTCTGTGTTGTCAAATACCGGCACTCAGGCAACGAAATATACGGGAGACCAATTCCGCAGCAGGATGAATTCAGGTGGCTTTGTATCTACAGCTGAGACCCAGGTGCCTGCTATGTTGGAGAGCATCCTGTCGAAACTTGATTACGAGAACGGAGCAGTCGCAGTCTTGATTTCTGACATGAAGTATAGCCCTGTTGGTAATAAAGCTCTTCCGGTTCTTCTCCAGCAGTATGCTACCGATATCAGGAATATCGTCGGCAAGTATCCAGGCTCTGCATATAGCCTTGTAGGAGCTTATTCTGAATTTCTAGATGCAACGGGTAACGTCGCATGCGAAAAGTCTCCATATTACTATCTCATCGTCGGTAAGGATGTTTGCGTAGCCGAGGTTCGCAATTGCATTACTACTATTCTCTCTGACCGTGATAATTATCTGGACAATATCGAGACTGGGTTTGACTATAAGCGGCCGGCTTATGGATTTGGAGTTCCTGATAATGTAATCCAACTTGATAAGGAACCAACTTTCTACAATTACGATGTCTCCTTTTCCGACACCTGCAAAGTGGTGCTGAATCTTGACCTCTCTGACTACCGTTGGCTGATTGCAAGCGATGAAGATGTCCTAAGGGAATGTCTCAAGGTTAAGGCAGCCTACGGTTCCGAGATTGAGATCGGAAAAATCGTCATCGACATTAATAACCACAATCAGAAGAAACTTGAGAGATTTGCCGTCGCTTCAGTTGAACTGAAACTTTGGAATATGCCGATGGATGCCGACGTTATTGAGTGGACTTTGGATCATCCGGAGTATTCCGTTACCGATACTTTTATGCAGATTCAGAACGCTGCTGCTGAAGCAGACCTAACTGGTTCCTTCTCCTTAGCCAATTTCATTCAGGGCGTATTCCAGGCTGTTCAGAACCACTGGAACCAGGAGCCTAATCGAATCTTGATTTCAAAAAGCAACTAACATATGAAGATTGTTGACATTTACGGATGGGGGCTTCCCAAGCAGGCGGATTTCCTCAACCACTTCAAAAGCAACGACACGCTGTACAATCAAGCTCGTGCCTTGTGGAGTAAGCTCGACTCTTGCACAGTTTGGTTTATCGTCGCATTCGTAGTTATTGCACTGGTCTTCGCCATCATCTACTACGGGCCCTATAACAATAAGCCTCGTCGTCACTACAAAGTGAAGCATTGGCTTATCTGGATGCTCATTACTGCTGTCGTTACCTTTGTGATTACTTCGGTAATGGGGCTGATTATGGTTAAGTCTCCTCTTTCTGCAAGAATTGGCTTGATTCTCCGTGTCAGCGGAATCAATGTCCTCTATAGCATTGGAGTATATTTCATCGCTGCACTTCTGGTCTGCAATATGCCGTTCCTGAAGACTAACGCATATAGGTTCCTTAAAATCGGCAAGTAGTTATGGCAAATAAAGTATTCGTTTTCTGCATTGGCGGAACCGGTCTCCGGGTAATGAAAGCCATCACGATGCTCGCTGCATCTGGCGTAAAGACGAATGGATATTCCATCGTTCCTATTATCATCGATCCTCATATCGACCTTGAAGAGAAGACCAAGGTTGACAATCTTATCAACGACTATATCAGCATCTACAAGTATGCGACGACAAGCGAAGGGCAGCAAATGAATCCGCTTGACGGGTTCTTTAACACTCAGTTCCAGCGCCTCGCAGAGATTGATGATGAGCAGAACAACACTAGCGCCAGCATGGCGGAACGCCGCACGTTCGGTGAATACATGAATGTCGGCAATCTCAGCAATGATGACGTTAACAATTTTCTCGTGCAGACCCTTTTCTCGAAAGAGAATCTCACAAACAGCCTATCCGTGGGTTTCAAGGGTAATCCTAACATCGGAACAGTTGTCCTGAACGAGATGGTTAATGGCGCTGACTGGTACAGTGCTTTCACTCGTCATTGTGAGAGCGGAGACCGTGTCTTCATCATCAGCTCAATATTCGGTGGTACCGGAGCATCCGGCTACCCTCTCATCGAAAAGAAGATTCGCGATGCAGAAGGGTTCCCGAACGTTCAGCGGGCAATTATGGGGGCCGTGACGGTGCTTCCTTATTTCTCTTTGGAAGACCCGACGGTTTCCGGAAGCGACATTGACTCTTCCAGTTTCTTCACGAAGTCTAAATCCGCCCTGAGTTATTATGAGAACACCGTTAAATCGGATTATCTCTATTATGTCGGTGAGCAAACCCTTCGTGCAAATTATAAGAATAATGAGAAAGAGCAGAAAGACTTGGCCCATTTCGTAGAGTTGGTGGCTGCTACAGCTCTGTTTGACTTCCTTTCCAAACCGAAACCGGATGCGCCGCAGGCATTGACACGAGCCATCTATGATGACAAGGTCGCCCTTGATTTGGCTTCTCTCGGCGCAGGATATAAAGGAATCGTCAAGAATGTTGCTGATATGATGCTGCTTGATCTTCTGGTTAAGATTCTGCCTGAGGAATCTCAGTTCCCTCTGAAGAAAGACCGTAAGATGAACAAGGATTTCTATCAGGACCATGCGTTCGTCGCTCTTGACCAGTTTACTAAGGGGTTCTACCAGTGGTATAAGGAGTTGTCCGAGAATGCTCGTGGTTTCACTCCGTTGAACCTTGTTGGTCCCGGAAAGGAACTGACCAACTGGGTCAAAGGAAATACGCTCAAAGGCAAAGATGAGTCTTACTATCTGCTTGAGATGATTAAGGCCAGCAACAAAGGTAACGGCGAGAAGCATGACAATATCTTCCGCTATTTCCTGGAGTTTGCATACAGCGCCATCAATGTTTACACTAAAAATCTGTAGTTGAATTATGAGTAGCATAGACATCAATATCATACAGAGAGGCATTACCAACAACTTTGAGTGGTCAGCCGAGCAGGGACGTATAACTGCTGCAGATTTGGGTAAAATCGGCGAGCAACGTACCGATAATTGCGGAGCACTTAATGCCCTTCCTACCCCTTTCGCACGTTTCTTCGTGTTCAAGGAGGCCTTCCGCCGCGTGCTGGAGGAGAAACTTGACCCTGTCAACAAACCTGCAGGACGGGCTTATGAGCACCTAGTCTCCAATACTCTTGATGTGTTTGAACTCCTTTATAATCTCAAATATCATGAGAACCGTTGGAAGAGCCAGGACCGCAGGATTGTCATTAAAGAATGGAATTATGCAGACCAAATGAAGGTACTCAAGAACGACGTTCCTATCTTGGGCAATGCTGTTGAGAGTTACTTCAAGGAAGATCTGGGCGAAGCATCCAAAAAACTTTTCTTCATTATTCTTGAGGATAATGGCAAAGAATGTCTTTTGGCAACAAGTTCCCCGATGACCGGTTTTATTACCCCTCCTGATTTGGACCTCAAGACAGTGACTCGGGCCGGGAGAAAAGAAGAGGACTTCATCGGCGCAATCTATCAGGCGCTTAATATTTCCCCGCTTACTAGAAAAGAAGGAGGTAAGTATTTCAAGGATATTCTCCTCTTCGAAAACAGAAGTGAGGATTTCAAGAATTACATGTATAATAAACTCTTCTCTGGCGGAGCTACAATTGATGCCCGCTTTAAGGAGTTAAGGGATTATATCAAAGCGTTTGATGCTGACCGGCAAATAATCAAGAACTGGTCCGATGCCGAACTCGAACAGGTTTATTCGGTTGACAATACGCCCCTCGTGGTAAATGGAATTCCTATTCTGTGCAGCAAGGCAACTGATGTAATCAACTATCTCACAGACGATATCATTAGGTTGCCATACAAGATTGATTCTGAAAAGTTCGTAACGCTTATCTTTACTCCGGACAGCGCAGACAGAGATTTCGATTATCTTCTTCCGCTAACGAAAGAGGGTCTCGAGCATCTCAAAACTGGCGACCTTAAGATTTCCGGAACAAAGAAGTCATACGGAGACGTAGCCGTTGTTCTGGAATGCAACGGTAAGAAGCACGAACGTTATTATACTACCGAGAAGAATCCGGCTGCAGGAAAGGGTTCTGTCCTTGATCTTTCACTGGCAAAGATTAATTTCGATATTGCACTCTTCCCGAATGTCCTGTCATACAAACCAGCCGAGAACAATTATTTCAAGATTCTGGTATCTGCTACTGACCAGAATGAGAATAAGACCTTCTCCGTGGCAAATCTTGCTCTGGACTTCTATGCTACAGACAAGGGCGGAAAATACATCCATATCGAGGAAGCAACCGACAATACCTTTGAAAATGGTGTAAGAGCACCATTTATCCGTTCCCAGCAAGATAGCGACAACGACTGCGGCACCAAGTATTACGAAGTGTTTAACACCCCTTTCAGTGCCATTTGCGCCGAACTGTATTTGGAAGGAAAGGCTTATCCGTTTGCTATCATCCCTATTTGGGACAAATCTGAGCCGTCAGAAAAGAAGTTCTCCTACGCCATTGACCTCGGCACGTCCAATACTTATATCTCACGCCGTGAATATGGCAAGATGACGGAGCCTCAGCAGCTGAAGATGGATAAACAGATTGTCAACTATCTCCATGCTAAGGAAGAATCCGTCCAAAAAGGTCTTATTTCCAGGATTGAAGGAAAGATTCCAGAGCCATTCAAGACTCTGGTCAAAACTGAGTTCGTTCCGGCACTCATTGACGATAAGACATACAGGTTCCCGATTCGCACGGCTCTCTGTATGACCGGCGATGATACAAGGAAACCTGTTCTCTTTGACAATAGCAATATTGCTTTCTTCTACGAGAAGTTCCGTGGTGCCGGCAATCAGACCGTCATCACAAACATCAAGTGGGCCGAGGATGAAAAGAATCTGCGGGTGTTTATCCGTGAAATTCTACTTCTTATCAAGGCTGACATCCTACAGGAGAACGGGGTCATCTCTGGCACCGAGGTTATCTGGTTCCGTCCCCTCAGCTTCAAGGAAAGCATTCGTCGTAACTTCGAGAAGATTTGGAAGGAGGAAGCCTCCAATATCCTTAATCTTGACTCCGCAGATCAGCAGTTGAAGTGTTATACTGAATCTGAGGCCCCTTACTACTACTTCGCGACTAAATCTGCCTTCCAGAATGTTGAGTCCGTTGCTGTGATGGATATTGGTGGAGGCTCTACCGATATTGTCTATTACGCCAGAGGAGAGGCCAAGATTGCCAACTCTGTCCACTTCGGATGTGATGTCCTTTGGGAAAATGGATATAACCAGTTTGTGAATGCCCGGGACAATGGTATCTTCAAGCACTACAAGGACAAGATTCACTTCGATACCAATGAATTGAAGGAACTCTACGAAGCCATGTTGAAGTCAAACCATACTTCGACACGTGATATCATCAACCTTTGGATTAGCAACGATAAGGAGACCGAAATATCCAAGAAACTGAGGACTGACCATATTTCGACTTTCGTTTATCATTACACGGCGCTGGTTTATTATATGGCCGCTATGTTCAAAGCGAATGAACTGCCTTATCCGCGTACGATTATCTTTAGTGGTAACGGAAGCAAGTATATCGACAACTATATCACTGATTCCAAGACATACCTAAAGCAGATTACCGAGCTGATTGTGTCGAAGGTATATGGTACTGAAATATCTGATATTGAACTCGTTCTGCCTACGGAGCGCAAGGAAAGCACCTGCTACGGCGGCCTCTACCACCGTGCAGAAGCCAAGGAACCGAAGCCGGTTGTATACCTGGGCGACGGCAACAATGCTGAATATAAGGATGTCGAGGCCATCAATGCGGCTTATTCATCTGGTATGAAGAATAATCTTGCCAATGAAATCGCCGCTATGAACAGAATATACAAAGAGGTTCTGGACGCCCTTATCCAGCAGTCAGTCATTGAGCAGGTGGATTCTGCTAAGATGAAGGATGTTGTGGATTCTGTGGTCAAGGATGCCCTGGTATCCAAGTTCCAGACTGAGATTCTTGACAAGTATATGCTTCAGGAGCCTTTCAACGATACTCTATTCTTCCTGCCGGTTGTAGAAGCTGTGCTTCAGCTGACAGGCATTTATAAGCGATAAAACATGAATTTTTTCCAGTTTCTCGACACATATCCCTGGGTTACTGTCGCTACTTTTGCAGCAATCCAGCTTTGGTTCTTCTTCGGTACTCAGTTAAAGCTGAATGAATTAAGTCGCTTTTTCCCATCCAAGAAATGGGAAACTAATGGCGATGAGGAGCATTTGACTTTGATTGCCGAGCCAGAAGATTCCAAGAATGCCCAGGAACTAGTCAAGGAGATTAATGACTATATCACGAAGACAAACGGTGCAGTAGAATATGCTGTCATCAAGGATAAAACGGAACGCCGCATTGACTCCCTATATGAATTTGCAACGTCCAAGATTTCTTTCCCGACCTACCTTGGTCTTATGGGAACTTTCTTCGGCGTTTACATCGGCTTGAAATGCTTCAATGCAGGTTTAGGCCAAGGTGACGGTGGTATAACGGACCAAATGGTCAAGGAACTAATTGGCGGCATCATCGTTTCAATGGTGACGTCGTTGGTAGGTCTTGTCTTGATGACCATCAGCAATATCCACGCGAGCAATGTTCAGAAGAAGGTTGATGCTCAGAAGGATGAATTCTTTGAATTCCTGCAGATGTCGGTAATCCCGACCTTAGGAACGAATGTATCTTCCTCGCTCAATAGACTGAGAAGTACTATCGGCAACTTCGAGCCGTCATTCCGTGCTGTCATAGAAGAATTCAAAGCTGCTTTCCGTGACTGTACAGATATGTTCAAGGGGACGTTTGCCGAGAATGCTGAAGTTCTTACCAAGGCTGTTGCCGAGATGGGTAGCAATATGACGCTCATCAACGAGAACATCCAGAAGCAGGATCAACTTTTAACAACCCTTCGTCAGAGAGATATGGTCACTACTCTTGACAAATTCGTTACAGCCGCCAACAGTTTTGATTCTGTGACCACATCCATCCAGAAACTGGAAGAGGCCAAGGAAAGAATCATCGCCTCCACCAATACGCTTGCTGACAAGCAAGAAACATATAACAAGTCTCTGGAGATTCCTACAAGGCTTCTGCAGCAGGTCAACTCCATTCTCGATCGCGTTACTACATTTGAGCAGAGCATCAATGCCCTTGGCGTTAACATCGAACAGACACAACTGCTTGGCAACACGCAGATTAATGCTATTGAAGAGCAGTTGAACGCTCTGAAAGCCAAGCATCGCCTTGTATCCGACTATCAGGAAACGCAGGTTGACGAACTGGATAAGATTTATCAAGAGCAGTCACAAGCAGTCAAAGATTTGTCTGATGCATTCAAGCGTGTCGTCGCCCAAAATAAAGATGACATTGAGACAGCCATGGACGACTTCAAGAAAGCTTACGATGATATTGTCCGCAAGTGCAAGACCGGCGTTGAACAGAAACTGGAAGAGTTTATCACCGCCCTTAACAAAACGCTGGATGTCGAGGACGCAAATCGCAAACTCTCCAATCTGGATCGTCTCCAGGCTCTTGAAACCGGGCTTGGTGAAATCAAGGCTGCAATCGCAGACAAGTCCGCTCTTACTGATGTTTCCAAGGCCGTTCGGGAAGGCAATGCTAAGATTGAAGATCTAGCTCGTCGCCCCATTGTTGTCCAGCGTGCTGCATCATCTTCCGGTGGAACTTCAAGTAGTAGCGAAAAACCACGCAGGAGGGGCATTTGGCCGTTCAGACGTAAGTAGTTAAGGAAATGCGAAAGAAAGGCGAAAAGGACTCTTTCTGGCCCAGTTATGTGGACATCGTCACCACCTTGTTTGCTATTATGGTGGTATTGTTTGCGGTGTCATATAGCCGGTTCCGCGTGAAGGAGGCTGAGTTGAGAAAAATTGCAGATAAGTACGAAGAAATCAAGAAAATCTACCAAACTGTAGAAAATATTGATTCCACCTACTTTGCGTACGACTCAACTTACGTGAAGCACATCTTCAAAATTCAGGTAACGTATCAGAAGGGTGAATTCGACCTATATAAACTGATGGCGGACCGCACGAACCGAGCAGAGGCAGATACTCTACGCAAACGCATTATTGCTGCTGGCCAGGAAATCAAAAGGACCGTTGAGAACCTGCAGAACATGCACGATAAAAAACAGGACATCAAATATTTGGTTGTTATTGAGGGACAAGCATCTGCTGATGGGTATTATGTCAATCCATACTTCAACAACGATGTTCTGAGTTATCAGCGAGCTCTTGAACTTCATCGATTCTGGAAAAAGAACGATATTGATTTCTCGGCAATGCCTAAGTGTGAACTGGTCATAAGCGGCAGCGGCGAAGGTGGAGTTCCGAGGGACACAACACGGGAGGAATTCAACCAGCGCTTCCTGATTCATATTGTGCCGGTAATCGGCAACATACGAATGGATGACACACAGAAGTCCGTTGTCAGCAGGTGATGTACAGGATGTTTAGCATAGGTGTCATTTTCATTTGCATCCTCCAGACTCTTGTAGGTTGCATCAGCTATCCGGATGCCGGTAATGAGATTCGGATGGAGATGCCATTTCATTCTGACAATGATTGCATCATTGATTACAATGGCTATACTGTCTCATACGACGAATCTGCTCGAATCCCATTCTGGGTCGCTTATGAGCTGACTGCAGAAGAGGCAAACGGCACAATCGGCCGCAGCGGCAAGAATTTCCGGCCAGATGAAAAAGTAAAAGCAATCCAAGCAGATAATTACGATTATCATGGTTCTGGCTGGTCTCGAGGACATATGGCTCCCGCTGGAGATTTCAAGTGGGATGATGGGGCTATGTGGGACACTTTCTATTACACAAACTGCTGCCCACAGGATGAGAAACTGAACAATGGCAGTTGGAACGTCCTGGAGAATAAAGTCAGGACCTGGGCGAGACAATTCGGAAGCGTTTTCGTTGTTACCGGTCCGATTGTGGGTCAAAACCAGAATGGAAAGATAGGCACTCACCAAATTACTGTTCCTGATGCTTTCTATAAGGCGCTCCTGGTTTACAAAGATGAGTCATACCATGGTATCGCATTCTTGATGTTCAATACCCCCACGACGCAAAGACTTCCAGAAAGTTGTTTGAGCATCAATGAATTGGAAAAAATATCTGGTCTTGATTTCTTTCCGTCGCTGGATGACTCTATTGAAGAAATAGTCGAGGATGAGATGGACTTGAGATTCTGGAATATACGATGAATAAGAGCGACCGTAAAAAGCTACAGACAGGCTTGTACATGGGATTGGCGATTGCGCTTATTCTGTGCCTATTTCCGATGCCGTATGGCTTCTACCAGTTTGTCCGGTTCGCAGCAATGGCCATCTTTGCATACCTGGCATACTGTGAATACAAGAACGGTCACGTGGACAGGATGATTCTGTTCATCGTCCTCGCCATTCTCTTTCAACCATTTGCCAAGATTGCCCTTGGAAGGGTTCTCTGGAACATTGTCGATGTGATTGTGGCTGGTTATCTGTTTTATCTTGTCGTACAGAATAAAAAGAATTGATTATGAGATCTACTCGACGTATTGTCATAGTTTTGACAATGGCTCTTATAGCAGCGTGTTCAAGCTCAAGTATTCCTCAAAAGCTTGATTCTTTCGTTGACAATGCTGAACTGAAAAGCAGCGACTACGATGCTGAGGAATGGCAGAAATCAATGCTCCAGTATGAGAGATTAGTTGAGGAGTATAGTAACTCCGGCAAGGAGTATACTGATGCCGAGAAACAGATGGCAGCACGAGCGATGGGGCGTTATCACTCACTTCTTATCAAGAGTGGAGTTGAGCAGTCTGCCGCCTATCTCAAAGAATTAGAAGCCATTCTTCCTTCATATCTGGAGGGGCTGGTTGATGGACTTGGTGAAAACTCAGAGGAATTGGGAAAGACCCTGGAAGGGATTTTCAATAGCGAAGAACTGGAAAAGTCCTTTGAGGGCTCTCTGGCTGTCGAGGCGGAAAGGGCGGAATGACGGGAAGGATGCAAGAGGAAGGGATACCCTCCGGCATGATCGCACCCGCGGCGACATCACCGCCCAATGTCGCTGTCATGGGTCCAAAAGATGGGACGATGACAGCAAAAAACGCCTTAAATGCTGTCATGGGTCCAAAGAATGGGACGATGGCAGCACTCAAGAGCTACTGCGCCCGTTTATTCCCCAAGGGGCTCTCCGAATGTCAACGCGGCAAGAGGAACGGACGCCCTCCGGAGGGTTTGTGCACCCCGCGAGGGCAAGGGGCGGGCCCAAAGGAAAAGCACGGCCGATGGCGAAGCCATGGCTGTGCTTGAACGCATGGGAGGGGCTGGAGTGGAGCGCGAAGCGAAGTCCCTCTGGAGACCTACTTGATCAAATTCCCCAGAATACTGCGGGTGAGTTCTTTGGTGAGGGTGTTGGTGGCGCTGCGGGTGGCCTTGGTCACGGCTTTCTTGGTGGTGGAAGTCTTGGATGAGGACTTCTTGCCGGTGATGGCATCGGCAGCAGCGGCGGCGGCCACGCCGGTGACGGCCGTGAGGACACTCTTCAGCACCTTGGAAGCAATGCTGTTCTTGGCCTTCTTGGCCCGCTCCTTCGCTTCCTTTTCGGCCTCCTTGGCGGCGCGGGCGGCTTCCTTGGCCTCGAGGGCAGCCTGCTTTTCGGCTTCCTCGGCGGCTTCGATCTCGGCCTTCTGGCGCTCAGCCTCCAGGGTGGCGGCGGTAATGAGTTCGTAGGCACTCTCGCGGTCGATCAGATGGTCGTAACGGCCGAACAGGCGGCTGCGCTTGATAAGCTCAGCCCGCTGGTCCTCGGTAATGGCGCCAATCTGGCTCAGCGGGAAGAGGATCTTGGCCCGCTCCACGATGGAAGGCGTGCCCTTCTCGTCCAGGAAGGAGACCAGGGCCTCGCCGGTGCCCAGTTCCAGCAGCGTATCATACGTTTTGAAGGCCGGGTTGGGACGGAAGGTGTCGGCCGCCACTTTCACGGCCTTCTGGTCCTGCGGCGAATAGGCGCGGAGGGCATGCTGCACACGGTTGCCCAACTGGCCCAGGATGTTGGACGGAATGTCCGTAGGGCTCTGGGTGATGAAATAGATGCCCACGCCCTTGGAACGGATGAGGCGGATCACCTGCTCGATCTTGTCCGTGAGGGCCTTGGAAGTGCCTTCAAAGAGCATGTGCGCCTCGTCGAAGAAGAAGACCAGTTTGGGAAGGTCCATGTCGCCCACCTCGGGCAGGGTGGCATACAGTTCCGACAGGAGCCACAGCAGGAAAGTGGAATACAGTTTGGGCTGGAGCATGAGGCGGTCGGCCGCAAGGACGTTCATGATGCCCTTGCCGCCCTCGCACTGCAGGAGGTCGTAAATGTCGAAATCGGGCTCGCCGAAGAACTTTTCGGCCCCCTGGTTCTCCAGGGCCAGCAGCGCACGCTGGATGGCGCCCACCGAGGCCGATGTCACATTGCCGTACTTCGTGGTGTATTCCGCCGCGTTCTGCCCCACGAAATTGAGCATGGCCCGAAGGTCTTTCAGGTCAATGAGCAGCAGGCCGTTGTCGTCGGCGATGCGGAAGACGATGTTCAGGACGCCCGTCTGGGTTTCATTGAGGTCCATCAGGCGGCCCAGCATGTCCGGACCCATGCGGGAGATGGTGCTGCGCATGGGGTGGCCCTGCTCACCGTAAACGTCGAAAAAGCGTACCGGGCAAGGTTGGAACTGCGGATTCTCGATGCCGAATTCCGGCAGACGCTTCTCGATGAAGCCGGAGAGTTTTCCGGGCTGGGAGATACCGCTGAGGTCCCCTTTCATGTCGGCCATGAAACAGGGAACGCCGGCCTGGCAGAAAGTTTCGGCCAAAACCTGCAGGGTGACGGTTTTACCGGTGCCGGTGGCACCTGCGATGAGTCCATGTCGGTTGATCATCTTTCCCACCAGGGAAAGCGGTCCGTTCTCGGAATGGGCTACATACAGCCCGCGTTCTTTGTCCAGCATATTATGATTTTTTTGCGTTTTTACGATAATTCAGGAAATGGAAGCCGATGAGCGATCCCGCCACCGAAAAGGCGGCCAGCCAGGGCGTGTACTGCTGCGGCACGCCGAAGCCGATTTTGTCCACCAGGATGAAGCAGAAGCAGACAGCCGTCATGAACACGGCGGGGAAATAAGTCACAAGGAACCACCAGCCGTCCTTTTCCTTCAGGAGATACGTGGTGGCCGTCCAGAGCATGATGGTGGCCAGGGCCTGGTTGCTCCAGCCGAAGTAGCGCCAGATCACGTTGAAACCGTTGGCGTCGGAAATATTGTACCACAGCAGGAGGGCCGACAGCGCAAAGAGCGGAATGGCCAGCACAAGCCGGCTGCCGAGTTTCTTCTGAGGCAGGTGCACGAAGTCGGCGATGATGAGGCGGGCGCTGCGGAAGGCCGTATCGCCGGAGGTGATGGGGGCCGCCACGACGCCCAGAACGGCCAGGATGCCGCCCACGATGCCCAGCCAGCCCTGCGAAACCTTGGTCACCACCGTCGGGGCCGATGCCGTAATGTCCGAACCCACCTGGGCGGCGCCGCCGTCGAAGAAGAACCAGGAAGACACGGCCGCCCAGATAAGGGCCACCAGGCCTTCCGTAATCATGGCCCCGTAGAAGATGGGCCGACCCTGTTTCTCATTGCCCAGGCAACGGGCCATCATCGGGCTCTGGGTGGCATGGAAACCGGAAATGGCCCCGCAGGCGATGGTGATGAACAGGCACGGGAAGATGGGCTGGTCCTTGAGGCCCGCCTTGTCCTGCCAGCCGGTCAGGCCGTCCCAAATTTCGGGCAGTTGCGGCCATTTGACAAACAGGCACACCATGAGCGCCACGGCCATGAACAGCAACGCCACGGCAAACACCGGATAAATCTTGCCGATCAGTTTGTCGATGGGCAGCAGGGTGGCGATGACATAATAAAGGAAGATGATCCCGACCCAGAGCATGATGGACTGGGAAGTGCCGTCGCCGGCCATGTCTCCCAGAATAAGCGCAGGGCTATAGACAAAGACAGTGCCCACCAGCGCCAGCAGGACAAGGGAGAAAATGAGCATCACAACCTTGGTGGCCTTGCTCATATAGTCCCCCACCAGTTCGGGAACGCCTACGCCCCCGCGCCTGACGGACATCATGCCCACCATATAATCATGTACGGCGCCGGCGAAAATACAGCCCAGGACAATCCAGAGGTAACTGGACGGGCCGAACTTGGCGCCCATGATGGCGCCGAAGATGGGGCCGGTACCCGCGATGTTCAGGAACTGCACCATGAACACCCGCCAGGAAGGCATTTGGATAAAGTCCACGCCGTCGGCTTTGGTGACGGCCGGCGTAGGACGCTTGGGATCCGGGCCGAACATCCGATCTACGAAAGCCCCGTAAAAAACATAGCCCAGAACCAGGGCGACGATGCTTAAAAGGAATGAAAACATAGATTCTTCGCTTTGCTCAGAATGACATTATTCAAAAAAACTAAAATGTACACGACCGTAGTGGCGTTCTTTAACAAAACGGGGATGGTTCACAAAGGAGTGTTCGTCTCCGTGTTCCAGGATGAAATACCGCTCCGGATGCAGGATGCCGGCGGCGAAAACAAGGTCCGGAAGGTTTTCCAGCCCTTCCAGGGCGTAAGGAGGGTCGGCAAAGACGATATCGAACTTTTCCCGGCAGATGGGAAGGAAATCGAAGACATTGTCCCGCACCATGGTCACGTTCCCGAGGCCCAGCCGGTCGGCCTCCGTCTTGATGAAAGAGGCGTTTTCGCGGGCCATCTCCACACAATAAACCCGGGAAGCGCCCCGGGAGGCGAATTCGAAGGCGATGGAACCGGTGCCCCCGAAAAGGTCCAGGACCTTGAGGTCCTCGAACTCGTATTCGTTGTCCAGGATATTGAAAAGGCCCTCCTTGGCGAAGTCCGTGGTGGGACGCGCCTTGTAGCCCGCCGGCGGCAGGATGACTTTCCCCTTGAGTTTTCCCCCGATGATTCTCATAGTTGCACCACCCCCTTGAAGTAGCGGTACAGCGACATTTCCGCCTCCGGGTCCAGCGGCGTGCGGAAACAGACCGTGGAAACCTCCGGGTTCAGTTGCAGGCGCCTCATGCTCAGGAACAGGAAATACTGCGCCGTGGTGAAATCCGGAGCCTCGAAGACATTGGCCAGAAGAAGGCTCTTCCCCTGGGCCACCACAAGATGCAGCCAGCCATCCCTCCAGGAAGCCACGATCTTGTTGTATTCCGGAAGGGTTTGCAACTGACGCAGAAGATAATACATTTCCGGAAGGACCCGGACCGGCATCCCCGAAGAAGGCAGGACCGTTTGTGCGACAACCCGGGAAAGGGATTCTCCCAGGGTATTGGAAAACACCAGGACCGAAGCCAGGGAAGGAAGGTTGACGGATTCCACGAAATCCCCCTCCTCCAGGGCGGCCACTTCCTCCAGGGCGGTACGGGCCGATCCCGGGTTGTAGAAACTCTCCGGGACAAGAGCCACCTTGGGAGTCAGGAGCGAGACCTCCACCTGCTGATACCTGCGCTGGAACTCCGGCGTGGTGAACAGGCGTTCCGCGCCGATCCAGGCGGAACGGGGGCCTTCCTGGTCTCCGGTACGGACCTTAAAAGAATATCCACTCAAGGAAACTTGAATGGATATTCCAGTATATGAGGGATGAGTCTGGTCCATGGAAGGACTATTCCCAGTTACCTGCGTTGTTGTTAGGAGCCGTTATGCTACCCACCTGCAGGCCTTCGTACTTGTTCTGGTCGCGGCGCTCGGCATCGAGGTTGATGCGAAGCTGGTTGTCCAGGCCCTTGCAGAGGGCTTTGTAAGGCATACGGGCCTCAAAGAGGGGAACCTGAACACCGGAAACGGTCTTGATGGCGGATTCCATCTCCGTGCGCATACCGCCGGAGAACGGGATGAAAGCCAGGGAGTCGATGTTGAAATCCGGACGGTTGTGGAACAGGGTGTCACGTACCGGAATCTGGGTGACGGTGGAGAACACGACCTTCTGACCGGCGGCATAGGCTTCCTTGAGTTTTTCCGTAATCTGTTCGGGTTTGAGTTTCCGGTTGGCCTTCTTGATGGCGTCCGTGTTGGCGACGGCCAGGGAGTCATCGTTGGAGCCGATCTGCATGATGATATCCATCTTGCCGGTTTCGTAGAACATCTTGAGGGAGTCCACAGTGGGGCTGAAACGACCATAGACACTCTTGAAAGCGACCTGGAGGGTGCGGATGTCTTTCAGGCGCTGGATGCCGACCTGGGAACGGGCAGCGACAGCCTTGTTGAATTCGACAGGTTTCTGGACGCTTTTCACCGTAAGCCATACGAGGAGGCAGATAACGGCTGCCAGAAGGATTTCGAGACCGATTTTTAAACCTTTGTTCATTATTTTAGTGTTTTATAATTTTCCAAACTTCCGACAAAGTTATAAAAATCATTTCTCAAAAGCAATAATCTTTTGTAAATTTGCCATCGCAAAACGTTTTGCCCATGGATATAATCCAGCAAGAGAGCATACACACCCTTAAAGCCTTGACGCAAAGTGCCGCCAAGGTGGCCGTCGTGGGCCATACGCACCCGGACGGAGACGCCCTGGGCGCCACCACCGGCCTGGCCCTGGCCCTGCTCTCCCGGGGCAAAAAGGACGTTTGCTGCGTGTTCTCGGACACGCCGGCCGACAACCTGCAATTCATCCTTTCCCCGGAGGTCACCTACCTCTTTCAGGACCGGAATGCCGAAAAGGCCGAAGCCTGTATCCGGGAAGCCGACCTCGTGTTCCTGCTGGACTGCAACGCCTTCGACCGTACGGAAGGCCTCAAGGCCGCCCTGGAGGCCTCTTCCGCCCGGAAAATCCTGATAGACCATCACCTGAATCCCGACAAGTCCCGCTTCGATGCGGCCTTCTCCACGCCGGAGATTTCGTCGGCCTCGGAGTTGCTGTACTGGGTTCTCAAGGCCCTGGAATGGGATGTGACGCTTCCCGTGGGCACGGCCCTCCTCACCGGCATGACCACGGACACCAACAACTTTGCCAACTCCGTGTATCCTTCCACCTTCCGGATGGCGTCGGAACTGATCGCCGCCGGCGTGGACCGGGACGCCCTCCTGCAGAAAATCTACAGCAGTTACCGCGAAAACCGGGTCCGGCTCATGGGGTACATGCAGTATGAAGGGCTCCGGCTCCTGCCCGGCGGCGGCGCCTACATGATTCTCACCCGGGACATCCAGCGCCGCTTCGACCTCCGCGAAGGAGAGTCCGAAGGCCTCGTGAACGTTCCGCTCACCATCGGAGCCGTCCGCCTGAGCCTGCTCCTGAAGGAAGACGAGGGGCATTTCCGCGTCTCCATCCGCTCCAGGAAGGGCACGTCGGCCCAGGCCTTGGCGCAGCGTTACTTCCACGGCGGCGGGCACGAGAACGCCTCCGGGGGGAAACTGTTCATCGGCCCGGATATCGCCTCCCCGCAGGAGGCCGCCACTTTTGTTGAAAATGCGCTCAAAGATTTCCTGAAATGAAAAAAGGCACCGTCATATTGACCGCCGCTGTTGTCCTGGCCGGGCTGGGCGCCTGTTCGAAGGCGTCGCTCAAGGCCACCTACGACAAGCAGGCCACCTACATCGAGGGCTTCATCACCGCCCAGATGAAGGCCGATACGAACGCCACCCTGGTCCGCAACGGCAACGCCTTCCGCCTCACCCTCCACGACACGCTGGACCGCGTCTTCGGAGAGCGGGACTCCCTCCAGGCGGGCGGAAAGGTGGCGCTCTACTATGCTTGTTACACCCTGACCAGTTCCTCCATCAGCGTCGGCAACCTCATCGCCACCAATGTGAAGTCCATTGCCGAACTGGCCGACTGGAACCTTTCCGACACGCTTCGTTACAAGTTGGACACCCTCACCCTGGACAAAACCATCGTGAGCGGCCTGTACGACGGGCTGCAGGGCGTGCAGGAGTTTGACGAGTGCGTAATCCTGTTTACCGGAGAATTTGGCTTCGGAAATGCAGAACGGGGCACGATTCCTGCAAGAAGTGCCCTGGCATATCAATTTTGGATCGAGAATATATTAGACAATGAGAAATAACATGCTCAAAAGAATCCCGCTTGCCCTTCTCGCCGGTCTCCTGATGGCAGGCTGTGCAAAGGAAACGACCCTCACCACCGGAGAAAAGGCCCAGAAGTATATGGAGAAGTTCATTGAGAAGTTCTACCCCTTCGTCACGCCCAATGAATATGGCATCTATGTGCTCGAGGACACGCCCGGCACCGGCAAGGTCTGGAGCCAGGACTCCCTGTACACCTATGCCACCACCACCATCCGCGGCCTGGACGGCACCATCTCCTCCACGCAGGAAGAGAAACTGGCCCAGCAACTGGGCACTTACGCCATGGGGAATTACTACGGGCACCGCTTCGTGCAGACGGGAGAGGGACTCAGTTATGCGGGAGTGGACGCCCTTCTGCAGGGAATGCGGGAAGGCGGAACGCGGAAGGCCATCATTCCGGCCTGCCTGCTCACCACCAGCCGCTATAATACCTACAATGAATATCTGGCAAACGGCACGCAGTCGAGCGCCCTGGAATATACCGTCACCCTCGGCGGGCAGGTCAACGACATTGAACAGATGGAAAAGGACAGCCTGGCCCGCTTCATCCGCCGTCACTACGGAGAGGGCATCAAGCCGATAGCCTACAAATCCGGAGAAGAGGCCGACGGCACTTTTTATTTCCTCACCGACAGTTCGGCCTTCAAAGCCGAAGACAAATTCCCGGCCGACACCACCATCCGGGTCAACTATACCGGAATGCTCCTGAACGGCCAGGTTTTTGACACCACCCGGGAAAGGGTGGCCAAGGATGCCGGTATCTACGACGACGCCAAAACCTATACCACCGCCAATCTGACCATCGCCACCAACTTCACGGAGATGAGGCTGAACGACAGTTCCATGATCGACGGCTTCTCGGCCGGTATCTCCCACATGCACTGGCTGGGCCAGAAGGGCGTCGTACTGTTTGTCTCCTCCCTGGGCTACACCAGCAAAGGAAGCGGCCTGAGCATCCCTCCCTACTCTCCGCTCCTGTTTGAGATAGAACTTCTGTAATCATGGCAGGGACTTCCGTACCTGCAGAGCTCGGGACCAAACCCATCGGCTCGCTGATCCGGCAATATGCCGTCCCCGGCATCATCGCCATGACGGCTTCTTCGCTGTACAATATGGTGGACAGCGTGTACATCGGCCATATTGCCGATGTGGGCTCCCTTTCCATCGCCGGCCTCGCCGTCACCTTCCCCCTGATGAATATCTCCACGGCTTTCGGCACGCTGGTAGGCGTGGGCGCCGCCACCATGATCTCCGTCCTGCTGGGGCAGAAGAACTACCGGGTGGCCGGGAAGGTCCTGTGCAACGATGTCACCCTGAATATCATCACGGGCGTGATTTTCACCGCCGTCATGCTGTTGTGGATGGATCCCATCCTGCGCTTTTTCGGCGCATCGGACGCCACCCTCCCCTACGCCCGGGACTACATGACCGTCATCGCCATCGGGAACGCCGTCACGCACCTGTATTTCGGGATGAACGCCATCATCCGCTCGTCCGGCAATCCCAAACTGGCCATGGGGCTCACCCTGTTCACGGTAACGTCCAACGCCATCCTGGATCCCATTTTCATCTTCACGCTGGGCATGGGCATTCAGGGCGCCGCGCTGGCCACCGTCCTGTGCCAGTGCATGGCGCTGGGCTACACCTTCTGGTATTTCCTCAACCCCGAGCGCTTCCTGCACCTTCCCCGTTCCTGGAAAATGCTGCGGGTCGATTGGAAGATCGCCAAAGACTCCCTGGCCATCGGCATGGGGCCGTTCCTGATGAACCTTGCCAGTTGCATTGTGGTGCTGTTCATCAACCAGCAACTGGTCAAGTGGGGCGGAGACCTGTCCATCGGCGCGTATGGCATCGTGAACCGCATCAGTTTCCTCTTCGTGATGATCGTGATGGGATTCAACCAGGGCATGCAGCCCATCGCCGGCTATAATTTCGGTGCCCGGCAATACGGCCGTGTCCGGGAAGTCTATATCAAAACCGCCGGATGGGCCACGCTCGTGCTCTGCATCGGCTTCCTCTTTTCCGAATTCCTCTCGGCGCCGATGGTCAGAATCTTTACCAGCGATCCCATCCTCATAGAAAAAGCCTCCCACGGCCTCCGGGTGATGAACCTCGCCTTCCCCATCATCGGCTTCCAGATGGTCACCACCAATCTGTTCCAGTGCCTGGGCATGGTCAAAAAGTCCGTCTTCCTGTCCCTGTCGCGGCAACTGCTCTTCCTCCTCCCCTGCATTTATCTCCTGCCTCCGCTGCTGGAGTCGGAGAGCGGTGTCTGGTACAGTTTCCCCATATCCGATACCATCGCGGCCGTCATCACCGCCCTTTTCGGCCTGAGCCTTCTCAGGAAACTCGGAAAACTGCAGGACGGGGATGATCCCGGGATTCTGGGGAGCCAGATTTAGATTCTTCACTTCGTTCAGAATGACAAAAGACACGTTCAGAATGACAAAAGACACGTTCAGAATGACAAAAGATATGCATACCATCATCAATATCGGCCGGTCTTTCGGCAGTGCCGGCGGCCATATCGGGCATGCCATCGGAGAGAAACTGGGCATCCCCTTCTACGACAACGAACTCATTTCCAAGGCGGCCGAGGAAGAGGGTTACTCGAAGAGCCTGTTCGCCAAGGGCGAGGAAAAGAGCCTGTTCTCCTTCTCCAGTTTCTTTGCCTCCAGCCGCCTGGGATACATGGACGGTGGGTATGTCAGCGACAACGTGATGTTCGGCATCCAGAGCGAGGTCATCAAATCCATCGCCGGGAAGGGGGACGCCATCCTCATCGGCCGATGCGCCGACTACATCCTCCGGGACTTCGACTGCCTCAATGTCTTCATCACCGCACCGGAGGCCTACCGCATCCAGAGCCTGGTCAAAAGCGAGGGCCTCAGTCCCGAAGAGGCCGAAAAACTGATGCGGCGCAAAGACCGCACCCGGCAAACCTACTACAATTACTACACGTTCGGCGCCTGGGGCCAGGCCTCCAACTACCATCTCTGCGTGGACAGTTCCATCCTCGGCGTGGAAGGGACGGCCGATCTGATCATCGACTTCGGACGCCGTACCGGGAAAATCAAGTGAAGAAAGCAGGCTTCATACTGGCCCTTCTGCTGCTTGCCGTCGCCGGCGGGTTCTGCCTCTCGCACAGCCGTCCGCCGCAGGAGACGGCCGTGCCCATCGCCTGGCGGGATTCCCTCAACCAGGTCATCACCAACGACCTCTCCTCCCTCCCGGAGATGGACCAGGTGGTGGACAGTTTCATGACGTTCTGGAGCCTCCACGGGGTTTCCCTGGCCGTTTGCCGCCACGATTCCCTCCTGTACGCCCGCGGCTACGGAAAGGCCGATGCCGCAGCGCCCATGACACCGGGCACCACCCTTCGCCTGGCGTCCGTCTCCAAACTCCTCACCGCCGTGGGCATCATGCGCCTCCAGGAAAAGGGCCTCGTGTTTCTGGACTCTCCCGTTTTCGGCCCCTGCGGTATCCTTGACGAATACGATTCCTATATCCGGGACGACGATTATTATCTGATTACCGTCGAGCACCTGCTCCGTCACCAGGCCGGTTTCACCTCCCGGGGCGGAGACCCCGTGTTCTCCCCCTACCCTTCCCAAAAGGAACTCCTGAGGACGCAACTGGCCCGGAAACTGTCCTATGAGCCCGGAACCACCCAGGAATACTCCAACTTCGGCTTCCTTCTCCTTTCGCTCATTATCGAGAAGGTGTCCGGACTGCCGTACGAGACGTTCATGCAGCAGGAAGTCTTTGCCCCGGCCCGCTGCCACGGCTTCCGCCTGGCCGGCAATTACCTGCAGGACCGGCACCCCGGCGAGAGCCGCTACTACATGCAGGCGGAGGCCGAACGGACCCCTTCCTTCGACGGGCGCTTCGCCGCCGTGGAAAAGTGCTACGGAGGCAACAACATCAGCGGCTCGCTGGGGGCGGGCGGCTGGACGGGATCGGCCGTGGAACTGGCGCGCCTGGTGGCCGCCATTGACGGAAAAGGCCCCCTGGAAGACATCCTGCAGCCGTTTTCCGTGACACAGATGACCAATTACTACGATTCCGACACCTTCTCCCTGGGCTGGAACGACACCAAGCCCACCGGGGAATGGACGCGCTCCGGTTCCTTCTCCGGCACCCAGGCCCTCATCAAGACCTTCCCCGACGGGGAGTGCTGGGTGTTCATTTCCAACACCTCCACCTGGCGGGGCTCCCGCTTCGCCCGCAACATCGGCGCGCTGTTCGAGAATCTCCGCAGCCGCTTCGACGGCGATCTTCCTGTGCGGGACCTGTTTCGCACGAATTAGGTCTTTTTCCGGATTTTCGTTATCTTAGCAGGACAAACGAAACTGCTATGGCCGACGAGAAAATCATCTTTTCCATGAACGGGGTGAGCAAAATCCTCCCGCACAACAACAAAGTTATCCTGAAAGACATTTACCTGGGCTTTTTCTATGGTGCCAAGATCGGCATCATCGGCCTCAACGGGTCCGGCAAGTCCACGCTTCTGAAAATCATCGCCGGGGTGGAGAAATCCTACAAAGGAGAGGTCGTATGGGCGCCCGGCTACAGTGTGGGCTACCTGGAGCAGGAGCCGCAGATGGATCCGGAAAAAACGGTTCTGGAGGTGGTGCAGGAGGGGGTTCAGCCCGTAATGGACATCCTGGCCGAGTACAATGAGATTTCCATGAAATTCATGGAGCCCATGGATGACGGGCAGATGAACCGGCTCATCGAGCGGCAGGGAGAACTCACCGAACAGATCGAGCACGTGAACGGTTGGGAAATCGACTCCAAACTGGAGCGGGCCATGGATGCCCTGCAGTGCCCTCCTTCCGATCAGAAAATCAAGGAACTCTCAGGGGGTGAACGCCGCCGGGTGGCCTTGTGCCGCCTGCTTCTGCAAGAGCCTGACGTCCTCCTCCTGGACGAGCCCACCAACCACCTGGACACCGAATCCATCCAGTGGCTGGAAGCCCACCTGCAGCAGTACAAGGGCACGGTCATCGCCGTCACGCACGACCGTTACTTCCTGGATAACGTAGCCGGCTGGATTCTGGAACTGGACCGCGGCGAAGGCATTCCCTGGAAGGGCAATTACTCCTCCTGGCTGGAGCAGAAGACCAAGCGCCTGGCCCAGGAAGAAAAGGCCGAATCCAAGCGCCGCAAAACCCTGGAGCGGGAACTGGAGTGGGTCCGGATGGCCCCGAAGGCCCGCCAGGCCAAACAGAAAGCCCGTCTCGGCGCTTACGAAAAACTGGCATCGGCCGACACCAAACAAAAGGAAGCCAACCTGGAAATCTATATTCCCAACGGCCCGCACCTGGGCAACAAGGTCATCGTGTTCAACGATGTGTCCAAGGCCTATGGGGACAAACTGCTCTTCGAGCACCTGAGTTTCGAACTGCCCCCGGCAGGCATTGTGGGCGTCATCGGCCCCAACGGCGCCGGCAAAACCACGCTGTTCCGCCTGATCATGGGCATCGAGCAGCCGGATTCCGGCAGCATCGAAATCGGAGAAACGGTGAAAATCTCCTACGTGGACCAGCAGCACCGCTCCATCGACCCGGACAAAACCGTGTACGAGACCATTGCCGGCAATTCCGAGTGGGTGCGCATGGGCGGCCGGGACGTGAACGCCCGCGCCTGGGTGTCCCGCTTCAATTTCTCCGGGGCCGACCAGGAAAAACGCTGCGGCGTGCTTTCCGGCGGCGAACGCAACCGCCTGCACCTGGCGCTCACCCTGAAGGACGAAGGCAATGTGCTTCTGCTGGACGAACCCACCAACGACGTGGACGTAAACACCATCCGCGCCCTGGAGGAGGGTTTGGAGAACTTCGCCGGCTGCGCCGTGGTGGTGAGCCACGACCGCTGGTTCCTGGACCGTATCGCCACCCACATCCTCGCTTATGAGGGAGAGGGAAAGGTGGTCTTCTTCGAGGGGAACTACCAGGAATACGAAGCCAACCGAAAGGCCCGCCTGGGTGCCGATGCAGAGCCGAAACGATTCAAATACAAGAAATTAATGGAATAATTATGAGCAAGAAAATCATCAGCGCCGTAGTGATGGGCCTTTTTCTCTGTTTTCAGGGACAGGCCCAGAAGATATGCGCCCACCGCGGATTCTGGCAGTGCGACGAGGCCGTGAATTCCCAGAATTCCCTTGCCTCGCTTCGTTTGGCCCAGGAGCATGGCCTATGGGGCAGCGAGTTCGACGTCCACCTTACCGCAGATGATATCGTGGTGGTGAATCACGATGCCGATTTCTACGGAATTCCCATCCATACAAGCGAATACGAAGACCTGCTGACTTACCGTCTTCCCAACGGGGAAACCATTCCCACGCTGTACGAATACCTGGACCAGGGAAGCCTGTCCCCGTGCATGCTGGTCATGGAAATCAAGCCGCAGGACACCGTGGCGGCATCCCTGATCCTGACCCAGCGCTGCATCCAGGCCCTGCGTGCCGAAAACCTGCTGGATCCCTCCCGCGTCATGTTCATCTCGTTCAGTTACCCGGTCTGCGAGTGGATCGCCCAGCATCTGCCCGGGTTTGACAACCAGTACCTGGAGGGGGACAAAGACCCGGAAACGGTGCATGCGAGCGGCATTAACGGAATCGATTACCACTACAGCGTTTTCAAGAGACATCCGGACTGGGTGACCCGCGCCCACGCCCTCGGTATGAGCGTGAATACCTGGACGGTGGACAACAAGGCCGACATGGAATATGTAAAGGGGCTTGGTGTGGATGTCATCACCACCAACAAGCCCCTTGTGCTGAAAGAAGTCCTGGGTCTCTAGTCTTTGGGAAGAAGGTTCATTTCCCGCAAGAAGTCTCCGATGCGGTCCTGCCAGGTGTAACTGCCCGTGGCCGGAGAAGCCTTTTGCTGGAAGCAGTGCTTCCGGGTGGCAAGGGTGTGCAGTTCGGAGGGAATACCCATCGAGCGAAGCTTTTCCCACACCTTCACCGAGTTCATGGCGGCCCAGCCGTCGGCATCGCCGTGGATCAGAAGCATCGGGGCGGTGTCGGGGTCGAAACTGAACTCCGGCGCCAGGACGGCGCTGTCGGCATTTCCGCCGGTGGTGTTGTAGGCATCCAGGCCGTCCGTGAGGGCATAGGCCGGATAAATGCCGATTCCCCACTGCACTTTGCAGGAGAGTTTGTCCACCTCATCGATCGGCCAGTAGGCGCGGTGACGCGAAGAGGTGACGCCCATCAGGGTAAGGTGTCCGCCGGCCGACGATCCCATGATGCCGATTTTGTCCGGGTTAAGGCCGTAGGAGGCCGCCTGGCTGCGGACAAGCCGCACCGCCCGCTGCAAATCCTGCCAGGCCGTGGTGTGCTTGGCCAGTCCCTTGGGACGGGGCGTGCGGTATTTCAGGGTTACCACGGCCATGCCCTGTGCATTGAGATAGCGCCGGGTGGGAGCAGCTTCAAAGCCGTCGGGATCGTTCCCCTGATATGAGCCGCCGGAATAGACAATCTGGATGGCGTCGGTCTTGAGTTCGGCCGGGATGTGCCATTCCAGGTAAGGGATGCACTGGTGCTCCTGGAAATCCGGAATCTTCCCTTCCGGCCAGAGGTCTTCCTTGACGTACACGGCCCGGTCGGCGTCCGAATGGAAGCGGTCCATGATGTTCACTTCGCTCTCCGGCCGGCCGATAAAGCCCATCTGCCGCAGGAACTCGATTCCCCGTTCAAAGCCGAAGGCCCCGTGGCCGCGGCGCGGGTACAGGTGCAGTTCGGCGGGAATTCCCATCTCACGCAACTTCCTGTAAACCAAGGTGGATGCATTGGGAGAGTAGGGGTCGTTCTGGCCGTGGTGCAGGCTCATGGGGCAGGTTTTCTCGTCGAAGGGGAACACGCTGCTCAGGGTAACGTCGGGACCATAGCCGTCGCGCGAGCAGGTGGTGCCCTTTTCGCCGTCGGTGGTAACATAGGCGGGGGCGTTCACGATGGCCCAGTTGATGTGGCAGGGAACGCTGTCAAGGTCGTCCACGGAAGGATAGGCCCGGGTCTGGGAAGCCGTTGCCAGCAGCAGGGACAGATGCCCCCCCGCCGACATGCCCACCACGCCGATTTTTTCCGGGTTGAATCCGCGCCTGGAGGCCTGGTTGCGCACCAGGCGCACAGCCCGCTGACCGTCTTCCCAGGCCGACTGATAGATGGCCAGCCCCACCGGGCGGGGCGTGCGGTACACCAGGCTTACGCACTGTACGCCCACCCGGGTGAGTTCTTCGCGCCAGTACTTGACCAGCGCCATGTCGCAGGTGTTCTGGTAGGCGCCGCCGGAAATCAGGATCATGCAGGCCCCGTTGGGATTCTCGGGGGCTTCGAACCACTCAAGGTAAGGCATCCGGTGGGCATCCGGGTTGAATCCGGGAGCCCCGGAGACATCGGTCATGGCTGCAATCTGATGCGGCTGCGGGTCGGGCATGCGGCCCTCCGGCCACAGTGGCATACGCTCCTGCGCCGGCAAGGCAAGGCAGCAGGAAACGAAGAGAAGGAACAGTGCAAACTTTTTCATATTAGTATTTTAATTGAACTCTACCGTGCCTGGAACAGCAACATCTTTTTGACGATACGGAACATCCTGTAGGGCATATAGCGGAATTTGAGGTCTATCCAAGCAGGGGTTTTTACCACGCTGCGCTCATGGCTGAAGGCGAGGAAACTGCGTTCCGAGTGGTAACTGCCCATGCCGGAAGAGCCCACGCCGCCGAAAGGAATGTTGCTGTTGGCAATGTGCATGATGGTATCGTTGATACAGGCACCGCCGGAGGTGGTTCGGGCGATCATGTCCCAGCCTTCGGCCGCTTTGCCGAAATAGTAGAAGGCCAGCGGTTTCTCGCGGCGGTTGATAAATTGAACCACTTCCTGCCGGTCCCTGAAGGTAAGGATGGGAAAGATGGGGCCGAAAATCTCTTCCTGCATCACAGGGGCGTCGGGCCGGACATCATCCAGCAGGGTGGGCTCCATCCACAGTTTTTCCCTGTCGAAGCGGCCTCCGGCAACGACTTTTCCGTCCTTGAGGTAGCCCGTGAGCCGGTCAAAGGCGCTGTCTTTCACAATATGCACAAAGAACCGGGACTGCTCCGTCCCGTCCGGATACAGGCCGGCAAGTTCCCGCCGGAAGGCCTCCACGAAAGCCTCCTTGATGTCCTGGTGCAGAAACAGGTAATCCGGAGCGATGCAGGTTTGGCCGCTGTTGAGGCATTTGCCCCAGGCGATGCGCCGGGCGGCCAGCGTAAGGTTGGCGTCCCTGTCCACAATGCAGGGGCTCTTGCCGCCCAGTTCCAGTACCAGGGGCGTAAGGTACTGCGCCTGCGCCGCCATGGCAATCCTGCCCAGGGAAGGGCTGCCGGTGAGGAATACCAGGTCGTAGCGGTGTTTGAACAGTTCGGCGTTTACCACGCGGTTCCCTTGCACCACGGCGACGAATTCCTCCGGGAAAGTATCGGCAATGAACCGTTCAATCACTTTGGAAACCTCCGGCACATAGGGAGAGGGCTTCAAAAGGGCCGTACAGCCCGCGGATATGGCGCCCACGAGCGGATTCAGCAGCAATTGAACGGGATAGTTCCAGGGGCTTACGATGAGCGTGCATCCCAGCGGTTCCCGCACGATATAACTGGAGGACGGCATGCCGGTGAGGGGCGTGGGACGACGTTTGCGGGCGCTCCATTTCCCAACCTTCCGGATGGCCTCCGAGAGTTCCCCGTACACCAGGCCGATCTCCGTCATGAAGGCTTCTTCGTAACTTTTGTGCAAGTCCTGCCATAGGGCGTCACAGAGCGGTTTTTCCCACTTCCGGAGACCGGCCTTGAAGGCCTTTAACCGCTCCCTTCGCCACGCGACGTTACGGGTAACGCCCGTGGCATAAAACGTCCGCTGCTTTTGAACCAGTTCCTGAATTCTTTCTGCGCTTGTGTTTTCCAGTGCCATGTTATTTCCCGATAATCCGACGTTCCGGTTTCATCATGACAAATATACGAAAAATCAGCCACAATCAGTATGGCTCCCGATACGATAAATCCCAAGGGATGATGCGGCTGGGGAAAGCGGCTATCCGGAGTGTCGTACAGCCGTACGGGATGAGGTCCAGCACAACTTCACGGCCGGTGTCATTCCCCTCCTCCGTCCAATAGGAGATGGCTTCGGGGACGGTCCAATGCGGCAATTCCCGGGCGGGGACACGGAGGTGGAGAGGGGCTTCGGCCCGTGTCCAGGGATAGGAAGTCACGGCCGATTCCTCCACCAGGCAGTCTTCGGGCTTCAGGGAGTCCCGCATCAGGCAATAATTCCAGGGCGTGTCGGAAGTAACCTCCCAGGCGCCTTCCCCATAATAGCGGTCCCGGCCCTCGAAGGATTTCCATTCCCATTTTTCTTCCATATTCAAAGCATACACCAAAGGGCCCCGGACGACGCTCAGCGCCTGATCGTACCATGCTTCCAGGCGCACTTGCGCCTCGAACCGCAAAGTGATTACACTGCCGTTTTTCCACGGCCCTTCCAAGCACACAATCCCTTTTTCCGGCCGGATTTCCACCGCTTGTCCGTCCACCAGCACCGTTAGTCCCAAACACCACTCCGGTACCCGGAACCGAAGCGGGAAGGAAGCCGTAAAACGTTTTTTTCGTTCTTTCGGGAAAGACAGGCGAAAAGAGACTTCCTCCCGGAATGGATACTGCGTCTGTTCTTCGATACAGACCGGGATGCCGCCCACCCGGGTTTCCACCCGGCAGGGGGCATAAATCAAAGCGGCCAGACCGCCGTCCCGGGTAGCATACCAAAGGTTCCGGGTAAATTTGGGCCAGCCCTGGTGCATATTGGACAGGCAACAGGGATAGCCGTTCAGCGTACCATAAAGTACATCGGTGTCGTCATGCGGCGTGGAAAAAGGCCTCCAGTCCTTGGTGACGGAAACCTGGTTCACCTGCTGATAATACTGTTTGGCCGTATAACTGTCATTCACCTGGGTGGGAAGGGCATTGTAAGCCACCCGCTCCAGATAATCGGCCCAGAAAGGGTTTCCGGTGATGCGAAGCATGGTTTCCAGCGAATACATCATCTCCACGGCTGTACAGAGTTCACTGCCGCGGGAAGGATCGCCCCAATGAAGTTTTTCATCTCCGGCCCACAGACCGGTGGGGAAGCCCACCGTATGACGGATGGTACGGACCGCTTCCTGAAGAGCCTCCAGATCTTTTTCATCTTGGGAATACTGCCACCAAACCGCCGGAGCCTTGAATCCCTGTCCCAGGTTGACGCAGTGGATGCTTCCCTGCTCGGAGAAAACGGCGCCTTCCTGGAAAAGAGCGGTCCAATCGACGGTCTGGCTGTGAATCAGTTTCCCCAACTCCAGCAGGAAGGGCTCCCCGGTCAGATTATACAACCAATACACGACATCGAGGTTGTCCGCTCCGCGCCATCGGCCCCAGTCGGTCCAATGGTCCAGCGGTTTTTCCGCTAAGGTCTGCCATTGGTAACGGAAATAACGGAGCAGACAGTCCGGTACCCGGGGATCCTCCGTGGCCAAATAGTATTGTTTCAGAATTTTCAGGGCCACCATCTTGGGCCACCAGTCGTGGGTCTGCCCCCGTTGCAGACCATACACGAAGGGATGGTCTGTAGCCGGTCCCAGATACCCGTCCTCCGACTGAGAGGAAAGAATCGCCTCGACCCATCGGTTTGCCTTTTTTATAAGGGCCTCATCTTTCAGAAGATAGGCAAGCGGAAGCAGGCCGTCTATCCAATAAGGTCCCCTTTCCCAGGCGTCTCCGTCCCCGCCAAGCCACGCATTCCCCTCCCCCATCACCTGGGGATAAACCTCGTCCAGATGACCGGTAAGGCCGTCGGCCTGACGTTGCAACTGCTCCTGCAGCCACCCCGCAGCCCGAACGGCGCCCAGCGGCAGTTCCGCGTAATCCCCCCCGGTGAGAGGAGCCCGGTTGAATACCTGTGCCTGCAGCGGCTCCATGCCCAGCAGCAGTATCAGACCGAAACAGAGTAATCGTCGGCTCTTCATCTGACTCAGAGGGTAAAGGGCACGTCTGCCCGGATATCGGCCGAGGAACACCCCAGCAGGGCGTGGAATTCTCCCGGTTCGGCCACCCAGGCATGGGATGCGGCGTCAAAGAAACTCAAATCGTCCCGTGTCAGGGTGAATTGGAGGCTGCGGGACTCTCCGGGCTGCAGATACACTTTCTCGAAGCCCTTGAGTTCCTTGGAAGGCCGTGCCACGGAAGCCTCCGTATCACGGATATACAACTGGACCACTTCGGCGCCGGCCACCTCTCCCGTGTTCTTGATTCGGGCCGATACCTTCCATCCGTCTCCCGAGCGCTTCACCCTTGCATCGGACAATTCGAAGGTGGTGTAACTGAGTCCGTGGCCGAAGGGATACTGGACGGCGATGCCGTTGGTGTCGTACCACCGGTACCCGATGAAAACGCCTTCATCATAGTATTCCTGCCACCACTTCTTCCCTTCTTCCTGGATGCCGGGATACTGCCTTTCGGTCTTGATGGGACCGTCGGAAAGGGCCAGGGGCATCGTGAAAGGCAGTTTTCCGGAAGGATTCACCTTCCCGGTAAGCACATCCACCAGGGCATGGCCGCTCTCGGAACCGCCATACCAGCCCTGGACGATGGCGTTGGCACGGGAAGCCCAGGGCATAGCCACCGGGGAACCCGAGATATTCACCACCACCAAGGGTTTTCCCGTGGCCGCCAGCGCCTCGACAAGCGCATCCTGTCCATAAGGAAGGACGATATCGGCACGGTCGGTTCCTTCGTTGTCCTGACCGGCGCTCTTGTTCAGGCCGCCGATAAACAGAATACAGGATGCATCGGCCGCCGCTGCGACGGCATCGGAAAGCAGTTGCTCCGCACTCCGGCCATCCCTGAGATTCTGTCCGGTAACCACCTTGTTATAGACGGTGGTCGTATCTCCCACATAACCGCGTTCCCACACCACGGCGGCCTTGCCGTCAAACGCTTCGTGCAGGGCCTCAAGGGGTATTACTTCGTACTTGGTCTTGAGGTTGGAACTGCCGCCCCCCACGACCATCATCTTGTAGGCGTTTTCGCCCACGACCAGCAGTTTTCCGCCCTGGGGAACCTGCAGCGGCAGGATGCCGTCATTTTTGAGGAGCACCACGCCTTCGGCCGCAATCCGCCGTGCGGCGGCGAAATGCTCCGGAGAGGTGAAACTGCCGTCGTGAGGTTCCGGAGCCATGGAGGTACGGAAGACCGTGCGGAGAATACGGCTCACCTTGTCGTTCAGGCCTTCTTCCGTGGCACGCCCGTCACGAAGGCGCTCCAGATAGGGACGGGCCAGGTGATAATGGCTGTAACTGTCTGATGCGGCCCCCCGGAGGCCATTGGTCCAAGTGCCCATTTCAATGTCCAGGCCGTTGGTCACCGCCTGGTCGTCATCCCGGCATCCGCCCCAGTCGCTGATGACGACGCCGTCGAATCCCCACTCTCCCTTGAGAATATCACAGAGGAGTCTCTTATTATGGCAGTTGAACTGTCCGTTGTACAGGTTATAAGAGCCCATGACAGCCCAGGCGCCCCCTTCCGTCACGGCCGCCTTGAACGCGGGGAGATAAATCTCGTACAGGGTCCGGTCGTCCACAATGGAATTGGTGGCCGTCCGGCGGATTTCCTGATTGTTCATGGCAAAGTGCTTCACGCAGGCGGCCACACCGTTGGACTGGACCCCCTGTACATAAGGAACCACCAGTTGCCCGGCCAGATACGGATCTTCGCCCATATATTCGAAGGTGCGTCCATTCAGCGGCGTACGGCCCATGTTGATGCCCGGGCCAAGCAGAATATCCTTTTCCCGATAACGGGCCTCAGCGCCGATGCAGTCTCCATACAGACGGGCCAGGTTCCGGTCCCATGTGGCCGCCAGATTGACAAGGGCAGGGAAAGCCGTGCAGGAATCATTGGTCCAACCGGCCTGGTCCCACTCGTCCCACAGGACTTCGGGGCGGATGCCGTGCGGACCATCCGTGTGCCACAGTTCCGGGATGCCCAGCCGGGGCACGCCGGCCGATGAGAATTTGGACTGGGCATGGGTCATGGCCACCTTCTCTTCCAGGGTCATTCTGTCCAGGGCATCCTGGATGCGCGCCTCCAGGGGTTGTGAACGGTCCAGATAGACCGGCCGGGTGGTCTTCGGGACGCAGGCTACGCCCAGAAGAAGGGCTGCGCCAAAGGAAATCAGGCTGTTATACTTCATATCAGATCAAGTATTTTTGAATAATTCATATTGGACTCTCCAGGAAAAGGGACTTTCCGGAGTTGACGAAAAAAAGTTATAAGGTTCCAGGCACGCGATGCGATGATTGGCCCAGAGCACGGTATGGGTCACCGGCACGTTGCCGCTGATCTGCACGGAAATATCCCGGTCTGTCAAACGGAGAGAATAAGGCATCCCCACTTTCCCGGATTCATGAATATCACCGGAAAAAACCGATTCTCCCGGTTCCAGACGACGCGTAAAGCGGACACCGTTCTCCTTGAATGCCACACTGTCATAAAGGGCACGCCAAGTGCCTGCAGGAGTAAACGGGAAATCCAGTTTGCGACCGGGCCCCACTTCCATCCGGCCCATCGTAAAGAAATTATGGTTATAGACCTGCCCCTCCAATGGCTGGAAAGCCAGGAGTTCATGACGGATTTCAAAACGGTTTTCGCCGCTTAATTCCAACGTCTTACGGTATTCGTACAGGCCTTTCAACCGATGGCAGAATTCCAGGGAAGCCTCCCGCTGCACCACCGTCCATTCTCCGGGGTCTTCCATCTCATAAAAGTGAAAACGGTCATAGGGAGCATCATCGGCCCGGAGCACGCCTACGCCGATTTTCAGGAAATGTCCGCCCGGACGGTAGCCGATGGCGGTAAATTCTTCGGCCGGACCGCAGACGGCATCATGCATCCGGGGGTGATAATGCTCGAACCAACGACCGCAAATCTCCTTTCCACCCAACTGCAGACTGTCCAGGACACCGCTCCTGTCGAAGCGGGTTCCCAGGTAGAAACCGTCTGCAGGGCCATGCACCGCAAGACGCAGCTGACTGCTTTCCAGATAATACATGTTTCTTTTGAAGAACGTTCTTGCAAAATTAACAAATAAATATTGTAGAATGCAATTTTTTTCATATTTTTGCACCACAGTACACCACAGGCGGTTTACAGAATATGAAATCAGTGAACAAATGGTATAAATGGGAGGTGCTGGCCCTTCTCTGGGTAGCGTACCTCCTCAATCAGGGAGACAGGCAAGTCTTCAATTCAGTGCTTCCCCTGATCCGGGACAGCCTGAATCTCACGGACGCATCAGTAAGTTTGATTGCCGTGTTCTTTAACCTGTTCTACGCTGCCATGGTCCCCATCGGCGGCTGGATGGGAGACCGTTTCTCCCGAAAATGGGTATGCACCCTGAGCATTCTGTTCTGGAGCGTAGCCACCATGTTCACAGGCCTGGCGAACGGGGTGTTCCTGCTCATCCTCACCCGCTCCGTGGCCACCGGCGGCGGAGAAGCCTTCTTCGGCCCGGCCAATTACTCCCTCTTGGGACAGTACCACACGGATACCCGGGCCCGGGCCATGTCCATTCACCAGACATCCTACTATATAGGCGTCATCCTGGCCGGCTGGCTGGCCGGCTATATCGGTGACCACCTGGGATGGCAGTACGCCTTTTACATTTTCGGCGGCGCCGGCGTAATCTGGGCGCTTGTCATGGCGCTGAGGCTCAAGGACGCACCCAGGGAAGAAACGGGAGGGAACGATTCCAAAGTTTCCATCTGGGACGGTTTCAAGACAGTTTTCACAACGCCCACTGCATTGATGGTGACCGTCGGCTTCTGCGGTTTCATCTTCGTCATCACCGGATACATGACGTGGGTACCCACCTTCCTTCAGGAGAATTTCGGCCAGACGGGAGCCCAAGCCGGACTCCATTCCATGCTCTGGACCTATGTGGCAGCCTTTGCAGGCGTACTCCTCGCCGGAACTCTCAGCGACAAGTGGGCCGCCAAAGACCCCCGTAAAAGAATGGTCATCCAAGGAGCCGGCCTCATCCTCGGAGCCGTTTTCCTGCCCTTTATGGGAACGGTCCGCAACCTGTGGATCTTGTATCTGTGTTTTGCCGGATGGGGATTTTTCCGCGCATTCTTCGACGCCAATATCTATGCCGCCCTATATGACGTCACGCCAAAACACCTGCACGCTTCCTGCTCCAGTGCCATGATCATGACCGGTTTTGCCGTAGGCGCCACAGCCCCTTACATCCTGGCCCTCATTAAGGAAAGCACCGGAAGCCTCAACGCCACCTTCCCCATCCTGGGTCTCATCTGGCTGGTATGCGGACTCGCCTGCCTGTGGGTAAGCGCAAAATATTACAACAGAGATAACGCTAAAATCAACAACCATGAATAAAGTCGAAAAACAAAGGAAGCCTCGTGCCGGCCTCCTGCTCATAGCTTCTCCCCGATTCAAAACCCTGTATGGCCCCCAACGCGGAACCTATCATGAGCGCAAACTGAAAGCGGTGGAGGAAATCAAAGCCAGCATGAACTTCCTGGACTTGGCAGACCCGGGCATCGTCTATGAAAGGGAAGATGCCGAAAAAGCCATGAAACTGTTCTTCAACGAAAAGGTAGATTTCATCTATGCCGAGTTCCTCTCCTGGAGCGAAGACTTTGCCTGGATCCGTTTTCTGAGGGACTGCCCGCAGATTCCCATCCTTTTCTGCAATGTGGCAAAGCCCCGCATGGGTTTTGAGACCACGCTGGACGAGGACGATTTCATCGACTATCTGTGCGCCGGCACTCTGGTGGGGTCCCTGGAGGGCTCCGGAAGCCTCCGGAGAATCCCCAGGAAGAATGTGCGCACCGTCATGGGCACCCGGGAACAAATTACGGAAAAGGTACGCATCTATGCCGATGCCGCCCGCACCCGCAGCATCCTGCGCAACTCCACCGTAGGCCTTATGGCCAACATGAACGAGGCCATGTGGAGCACCTACATAGACAATTATGACCTCTTCACCAAAATCGGCCCGGAAATCCATTACCTTCCCTACAGCGACTACGGCGCTGAAATAGAGGCTCTCACCAACGAAGAAGTGGAGACCTACGCACACAACCTCACCTCCCGCTACCGGATGATGCCGGATGTTGAGTACGACAAATTCATCGGCTGCATAAAAGCCACCCTCGCCATCAAGAAGATGGCCCAGAAGAACGACATCGACTGTTATGTCTATAACGACATCGACCAGGCCACCTTCCGAACTGCCGGCTGCCGGGCGGGATTCTATCCCCAGTGGTTCAACGAGAACGTAAGCGTACTTGTCCCGGAGGCCGACATCGGTGCCGGGCTGGCCACCTATATTCTCAAACTTCTGAGCGGAAAGCATGTCAATTTCATCGAACCGTTCCACATCGAGGACGATTTCGGCACCTTTGCCGGCGGGCATGCCGGCCCCAACGACCACAATGACCCCGCCTGGCAGGACAATGTCATCATCTCCCGCGATGTCCGTTTTGCCAAGACATCCTGGAAATATGCCGGAGCCCCGTTCGCCTGGTACCGCATCAGTCCCGGTATGAAAACGGTAGCCGGCCTGTATGAGCAGAACGGAAAATACAAAATGGTCACCTTCATGGCCGAAAGCCTTTCCGAAAAAGACACGCCCCAGAGCGTCCAAAAGCACTTGCTGGCCACTTACAGCCACACCATCTTCCGCCCCGCAGTGCCTGTAAAGGAACTCTTTGAGCAGGTTCTCAAAATCGGAGTCACCCAGCACTTTGCCATCGTGGACGGAGATTATCGTCCGCAACTGGAAGCCCTGGCCGAAATGATGGGATTCGAATTTTATAATATCGGTTAGTTATGAGTTTCATGTACAATCCGTTCCCTTTTCACGACCCCAAGCCCGTGAACAAGCCGGAACTTTCACAAAACACCATTGATTCGATCGTGGCCGGCGGCAATCAGCATGTTGCCAAGGCTTTAATGACCGCTATTGCCCCAAAGGTACAGCAGGAAGGCGCCATTGTGGCTTTCGACGGCTATACAACCACCAAATGGGATGTCATGGTAAGCCTGCTTGCCCGCGAATGCGACGTCTTCGGCTTCAAGATTGAATTTGTGGACAGTTACCAGTTTACCTTCAAAAACGGCGAGGAAATCGACGGAATCATCGACCCGCTCCTTATCTGGGACAAGGGAATCGACCCCACGCTTCTTTACGGAAAGGTGTATCACGGCGGCTATATCGGCCTCATGGACCCGGCCAAGGTGGAAGCCTTCAAGAAGGAAATTCCCGCCCTCAAGGCACCCGGAACGCTGGTGGTGGTATATGGATACGGTTCTCTTATCAAAGAATTCCGTCCCCTGTATGACATCAAATGCTGGTTTGACATCACCCCCATGAACAGCATGCTGCGCATCCGTGCCGGCGAATATGCCAACCTGGGCAAAAAGCATACGGGAATCATCAATCGGACCATCCGCCGCTGCTATTACTGTGACTTTGAGAATGCAGTGCAACTCCGGAAGGAATTGTTCGACACAGGAGAACTGGACTGGTACTTTCTGGACAACGACCGGGGCAACCTGCAGATGATGCCGTTCTCCACGTTTGCCGATATTTGTGCCCAACTGGTTAAATACCCGTTCCGCGCCAAGCCGTGCTATCTGGAAGGTGTCTGGGGCGGCAGTTACATGAAAGAGAAACGCCATCTGCCCCAGAAGATGCGCAACGCCGCCTGGGTGTTTGACTTCATCCCCATGGAAGTGAGCGTGCTGGTAAAGGCCGGTGAGGAAATGCTGGACATCAATTACTGTTCCTTCGTCCACAAGGAAGGAGTGGCGCTCATGGGCGAAAAATGCGTCAGGAAATACCAGGGGTACTTCCCCATCCGCTTCAATTGGGACGACAGTTACCATTCCACCGGCAACATGAGCATCCAGTGCCACTCCGGAGGAGAATTCAACGTCAAGAACTACAATGAGTTCGGCCGCCAGGACGAAAGTTACTACATTGTAGTCACCGGCCAGGACGCCAAGACATTTATCGGCTTCCGGGACGATGCCGACATTCCTGCCTTCTTCAAGGAAATTGAAGCCGCAGACACGGAACACAAGCCCTGCGACTACATGAAATACGTAAGTTACGAGGAGTCCAAGCCGGGCCTGCAGGTAATGCTGCCCGCAGGGACCATCCACTCCAGCGGCCGCAACCAGGTAATCCTGGAGATCGGTTCACTCACGATTGGCTCCTATACCTATAAAATGTACGACTATCTGCGGCTGGACTTTGACGGAAAACAGCGGCCCATCCATACGCACCTGGGCGAATGCAACGTACGTCAGGACCGCCGTTATTCCGTCATCCATGACCCGGCCAGTCCGGAGTACATTGTACAGCAGCCACGGCTTGACTGCGAAGGAAACGGCTGGAAGGAATTCATTCTGGGCGAGAATCCCCAGATGTACATCTCCCTGCGTCGCCTGGAATTTGAAAAAGCCTGCGAGCAGGACACCCACGGCGAGAAATTCCATGTGCTCACCCTGGTGGACGGGGACCATATCCGTATCCGCAGCGCAGAACACCCGGAACGCTACTTTGACCTGGATTTCATGGAGATAGCCTGCGTACCGGCCTCTATGGGAAAATACGTGATTGAAAACCTGGGCAAAGAGCCCATTTCCGTACACAAGACCTGTCTGAGAGACGGTTATGAAAACGATCCTCGTTGACATAGGCGGCACTTTCATCAAGCGCTCCGACGGACGCCAGTTCCCGATTTCCAGCGACGGAAGCCGGGAAGTGATCGCCGAAACCATCCGGAGAGCCATCGGCCCTGCGGACGGGCTGGACGGAATCGGCGTAGCCATTCCGGGACCGTTCGACTTCGAAAAGGGCATTTTCCTGATGGATCATAAATTCGCCGCAGTAAAAGGGGTCTCATTCCGTGAATTGGTTTCGATTCCGGACAGTGTCCCGCTTAAATTCGGACATGATGTGAATACCCTTCTGGACGGCGCAGTCCGGATGCTCGCCCTTCGCCACATCAATACGGCTCTGGTAACCTTGGGAACAGGACTGGGGTTTGCGTACGCCCTCCACGGCATCGTCCAGCGCAACGCCGCCGGTTCTCCGGCGAGAAGCCTTTGGAATCTCCCCTGGAAAGAGGGAATCCTGGAAGATGCCGTAAGTGCGCGGGGAATCAGGATTGCCTATGCCCGCAAAACCGGAGACGGGACCCAAAGCGCTTATTCCATCGCCAACAAAGCCCACGGCGGAGACCCGACAGCCCGGGATGTATATGCCCATATCGGAACGCTGCTGGGAAAAGCCCTGCAGGAATATGTCCGTGAACTGGACATCCGGATGATTCTTTTCGGAGGTCAGATAGCCCAGTCACTGGACCTGATGATGAACCCGCTACAGGATGCCCTGCCGGGAATCGAACTGCGTCACGTTCCGAAGAATGCTGTCTTTGAAGGCCTTGCAGGCCTGTTTGAAAACAATAAAGAATAATCTATAATTTTATGTCAACATTCCGAAAAACCCTCCTCACAATGCTCCTCTGTCTTGCAGGAATCTCCCTGCAGGCCCAGACCCGCAATGTGAAAGGAACCGTTCTGGACGAGACGGACGCTCCGGTCGCCGGAGCCTTTGTCACCGTCAAGGGGGAAACCCGCGGCGTGATGACCGACGGAGCCGGCCGGTTCGAGATTTCGGTCAAGCCGGAAGACATCCTCATTGTCTCCTTCCTCGGCTATGACGACGATGAAGTGTCCGTCCGGGACCAGAAGGAAATCCTGGTAAAACTGACTCCCCAAGCCAATCAGTTGGAAGAAGTGGTGATGGTTGCCTATGGCGCCCAGAAAAAGGCATCGGTCATCGGATCCATCACTTCCGTGGAAGCCGACCAGCTGAAAGCGCCCATCGGCCAGTTGTCCACCGGGCTTGCCGGCAAACTGGCAGGCGTGGTGGCCGTACAGCATAGCGGCGAACCGGGCTCCAGCGCAGAATTTTGGATTCGGGGCGTCAACACCTTCGGCGCCAATGCCTATCCCCTTGTCCTGGTGGACGGCGTAGAACGTTCCATGGATTTGGTGGACACCGAAGACATCGCGTCCTTTTCCATCCTGAAAGACGCTACCGCCACAGCGCTTTACGGTGTGCGCGGCGCCAACGGCATCGTACTCATCACCACCAAGCGCGGTGCCGAATCCAAGCCCAAAGTGAACGTAAAACTGGAAAGCGGCCTCACTTCCCCGACCCAATTGCCACAGATGGCATCGGCTTCCCAGTTCATCGATTACCTGAATACGATGCAGCCGGGTGCCATCGACGACTACAGCCGTCAGATGTACCTTTCCGGTGCCAATCCTGACTTGTATCCCAATGTGGATTGGATTCATGAAATATTCAAGAACCAGGCAAGCACCGTCAAGGCCAATGTCAACGTAACGGGCGGTACCCGGAACGTGCGGTATTATGCCGGCGGCTCCTACTATTTCGAGGATGGTATTTTCAACACGGAAAAGAATGACCGATATAACTCCCAGATGAACTTTCAGCGGTTCAACTTCCGCACCAATGTGGACATCAACATTACCAAGTCCACCACTCTGGGCATGGACCTGAGCACCCAGTTCACCAAAAAGAACCAGCCGGGTACGGGCCTTTCCAACATCTACAACACCGTGATGCAGATTACCCCCATCGGTTTCCCGAAGGTGTTCAGCGACGGAACCCTCTCTAATCCGGAGACCGGTTCCAACCCTTACAACATGATCAACAACATGGGCTACTCCACCATCAATACGCAGAACGCGCAGACCACCGTAGCCCTGACCCAGGATTTCTCCGAACTCATCACCGAAGGTCTCACTGCCAAGGTCCAGGTTTCCTGGGACGCCCGCACCGCCTCTTCCGTCACCAACGGCATCCTGCCGCGCGTGTATTACAAGAAATGGGACGAGGAGACACAGGATTACGTATATGTCGCCCAGAACAACACGGAAGGCTACATCAACGTGTCCAGTTCCTCCCAAAGCGGTTACACCGTCCTCAATGTGGAAGCATCCGTCAATTACGAGCGCAGTTTCAACAGCGCCCACCGTGTGAGCGGCATGTTCCTGTACTATCTCAGGGACCGCGCCAATACGCACCCCGGCTATGACTATTGGGAAACCTTCCCGCGCAAAAGTCTGGGTATTGCAGGCCGTGCCACTTACAGTTACAAGGATCGCTATTTCGTCGAATTCAACTTCGGCTACAACGGTTCCGAGAACTTCTCGCCGGGCCATCGCTTCGGTTTCTTCCCCTCCGCCGCAGTAGGGTACATCCTCTCCAATGAAAAATTCTGGGACCCGATCAAGACCTGGTTCAGCCTGTTCAAAATCAAGGCATCCATCGGCAAAGTGGGTAACGACCAAATCGGTGGCAGCCGACGGTTCGGTTACAATACGACCATGGACATCACCGGCATCAACGGGTTCTCCTGGGGTGAAACACAACCCACTTATGTAAGCGGTGTCGCTACGGGCGAAATCGGCAACCCGGACATTGTCTGGGAAGAAGCCCTTAAGCGAAACATCGGCCTGGAAATCAACCTGTTCCGTAATCAGTTCAAGTTCCAACTGGACTATTTCAACGATCTCCGCAGCGGCATTTTCCTCCCGCGCGAATCCCTGCCCAGCGCCGTCGGTTTCCGGAAAACCCAGTACATCAACATCGGCCGGATGCAGAATGCCGGTTTTGACCTTTCTGCCCAGTATGATCATTTGTTCGGCAACGGCTTGTCTTTAAGTACGCGCGGCAACTTTACCTTCAACCGCAACAAACGCCTGTATGATGACAAGCCCAGCCAGGTTTATGCCTATCAGAATACCGCCGGCTTTGCCAACAACCAGCAGCGCGGCCTCATTGCCGAAGGCCTGTTCATGAATCAGGAAGAAATCGACACCTGGCCCAGCCAGTACGGGCGTACCCTGCAGCCCGGAGACATCAAGTACCGGGATGTGAACGGAGACGGCATCGTAAACGATTTGGACATGGTAGCCATCGGCTATACCACCATCCCGGAAATCAACTACGGTTTCGGACTCAGCCTGAGTTGGAAAGGCATCGATGCGAGCGTCTTCTTCAGCGGAATGGCCAATGTGACCCGTTTTATCGGAGGTTACAACCTTTACGGCGGCGCTGCCACCAACGTTCTTATCCAGGGGCAGATTTTCGCCGACGTGGCCGAAAAGAGTTGGACGGTAACACACGACCCCCATGCCGAGTATCCCCGCTTCTCTGTGGAAACGCCCGCCAACAACCAGATTCGCTCTACCTATTGGCAGAAGGACATGGGATTCCTTCGCCTCAAAAATGCCGAACTGGGCTACACCTTCCCCAAGAAATGGACCAAGAAGGCCGGCATTTCCACCGCCCGTATCTACCTGCAGGGCGTGAACCTTCTCACCTTCTCCAAATTCAAACTCTGGGATCCGGAACTGGAGTCTTCCTACGGAAATGTTTACCCCCTCACCCGGAATGTGAGCATCGGCCTGAACCTGAACTTCTAAAGACGAACCGATCATGAAGAAAATCCATATACTCCTGGCCATCGCCCTGCTGGCCGTTTCCTGCGACAAATTCTTTGACATCAATCTCAAAGACCAGGCAACTTTGGAAGATACCATGAGCCGTTCCTCCTCCGTAAGAAGGTACCTGGCCCATCTGTATTCCTATATTCCGCGGGACGAAAATACCCGAAACTACGAAGGCGGGACAGTCCTGCGCAGCGATGAATCGCTCAATGCCAAATCCCAGTACGAGACGTATTGGTACAAAGTGCGCCGCGGTGAGTACGGCCCTGACAACACCAATTCCGAATCCAATGCAAACTTCTGGAAACGTTATTACGTAGCCATCAACGAATGCACCACCTTCCTGGACAATGTGGACAAAGACCAGGAAGATTCGCCGGAACTGGTACTGCAGATGAAGGGAGAAGCCCGCTTCCTGCGCGCCTATTTCTACTTTGTACTCCTGCGTCAGTACGGACCGGTCATCATCTGGGGAGACCAGGCGTCCGACCAGAATGTCCTGGCCGAGACCATGGACCGCAACACCGTGGACGAAAACTTTGATTTCATCGTGGGAGAATTGGACAAAGCCATCGAAGACCTGGCCTATGAGGTGAACGACTCCGGCCTGGGCTTGAGCCTCTCTTCCAACAAAGGCCGCGCCACCAAAGGAGCCGCCATGGCCCTGAAAGCAAGGGTTCTTCTGATGAGAGCATCTCCGCTTTACAACGGACAGAACGGGACCGGCATGTACTCCTCCCTCCAGAACCACCGGGGAGAGCAGTTGTTCCCGGCCTACAGCGCCGCCAAATGGGACGATGCCGCTCAGGCTGCCAAAGCGCTCATCGACATGGGACGATACACCCTTACTACCGTAAACGACGCCGGGAAGAGCGAGTTCCAGAACGCGGCTGCCTCTTACCAGACCGTCTGGTTTGAAGGCTGGAGCACCAACCGGGAAATCATCTGGGGCTGGTGGTACCGCGCCTGGGGAGACGAGTCGCTGGGCTCCGGATGCGACATTGCCTATGCGGCCCCCGCCGGTGGAAAGATTGCCCTGGCCGGCTACTCATTGAACTCCCCTTCCCTCAAACTGGTAGATGCCTATCCGATGTGGGAGACCGGCCGTTACCCCATTCTGGGATACAACAAGACCGGCGGAATGCTGGACCTCTCCCGCCCGCAGGTGGATGAAGCGTCCGGTTATCAAGCCGAAGGCTGGACGGAAAACTACCAACAGACCGTGGACGTGGAAACATCATGGGCCCGGCCGTTCAAGGCGCACAATTCGACCGTTGGCCGCGATGCCCGTTATTATGCCAACTTCGTTCCCAATGGTTTCTGGTGGCCTTCTTCCACCACAAACAGCGGAGGACCGGTCCGGTTCACCTGCTATAATTCCGGGGAAGCCACGGCCCCCTACTCCGCCACGGATGCCTGCAATCGCGTCGGCTATGTATGGCGCCGCCTGTACAAAGCCAACAATCCGCTGAAGAATCTGGCCGCCGACTACCAGAGCGTCCGCTATGTATATCCCGCCTTCCGTCTGGCCGAAGTGTACCTCATCTATGCCGAGGCCTGCAACGAGAAGACCAGCCGGGATGCCGAAGAAGCCATCCGGTATATAGATATGGTCCGCGCACGCTCAGGCCTTAACGGCCTCCATGAAGCCTACCCGGAAATCGACTTCGGCAATGCCGACGGTGTTACCACCATCAGCGGCGTCTCCCGCACCGGCCGCGAATGGCTGCGCTGGTTCATCCTCCAGGAAAGGATGTGCGAGTTCGCCTTCGAAGGCCAGCGCCACTATGACATGATCCGCTGGCTCAAGGCCGAAGAAGAATACAATACGGAGAACTGGACCCTCCACATCACCGCTCCCACCTATGAGGAATCCTATGAACGCGTGAGCGATGACTATATCGGCGGAAGGGGCGTGTTCCAGTCAAGGGACTATCTGTTCCCGATGAGCACCAACCAACTCTCTGAAATGACCAACTATACCCAGAATCCCGGTTGGTAGCCATGAACAGATTCCTTGCCATCCTATGCATTTCCATGCTTTCCGCCTGCGCCACACAGACGGAAAACCTCTCCCGCTGGCAGATGCGGCAGGAAGGGCAGCGCGTCTCATACGAGGTCACTGTTCCCTGCACGGTAGCCGGAGCCCTGGAAAGCGCCGGGGCCCTGGAATCGGGGCTTCGGGAAGGCATGCGATATGCATCGGCCGACCGCAGCCCTTTTGACCGGCCCTGGATTTTTTCCACCACTTTCCAAGCCAGGAAAGGGATGTATCACATCCTTCGTTTCGAGGGGCTGAACTACTATGCGGACATTGACTTGAACGGACAGCGCATTGCATCTTCCGACACTACGTTCGGAACTTTCTGCGTCCGTGAATTTGACGTAAGTAAACTCGTGGGGCGGAACAATCGCCTGCAGGTTACCGTGCGACGCGCTGTAGAAGGAGACCTCAACCACGGTTACGTGGATTGGAATCCCCGTCCGTTGGACGAAAGCATGGGCATTATCAGGCCCGTAAGCCTCATCTCCACCCCGGATGTCGAGGTACAGGATGTCTTCGTGAAGCCCGTTCTGGATCCTGCCAATCCGACTCAGGCTCGACTCGATGTCCAGGTGACACTGGTGAACCGGAGCGATCATGCCGTACAAGGAGAGATCCGCGGCCTGTTCGAAGGGGGCCAACTCCAGGAAAAAGTGCAACTCCGCGCCGGGGAAAGCCGTGTATTCAACCTCTCGGCCCTGGTGGAGCATCCGCGCATCTGGTGGACCCGGGAAATGGGGACGCCGGAACTCTACCACCTGGACGTGTCCTTCCTGAAAGACGGCATAAGCTCGCACGGAAAGAAAGTCCGGTTCGGCATCCGCGATATCCAAAGCACGGTGGACAGCCTGGGGCACCGCCTGTTCCTTCTGAACGGGCGCAATGTGATGATCAAGGCCGCCGGCTGGACCGATGACCTTTTCATGCAGGACACCCCTGAGAGCGTGGACCTGCAAATGCGCCGCGTGGCCGATATGGGCCTCAACTGCATCCGCTTCGAGAATGTCTGGAGCAAGGACGATGCCGTCTATGACCTGTGCGACAGCCTGGGAATCCTCTCCCTGGTGGGCTGGAGTTGCCAGTGGGAGTGGGAGAAATACTGCGGCCGAAAAGAAATCAAAGGATACGGATTCATCAACGACGAGGCTTCCGAGTCTCTGGCCGCACGGTATTTCCACGATCAGATTATCCGCCTCAGAAACCACCCTTCCCTCATCGGATGGCTGGGAGGAAGCGACCGCACCCCCAACTCCCGGCTGGAAGAGCGTTACCTGGCCCTGTATGACCAGTTGGACTATCGGCCTTATATCTGTTCTGCCAGCGGGCTTTCGGGTCTGCGGGGCCCTTCGGGGCTTAAAATGACCGGCCCCTACGAATATGTCGGCCCGGATTACTGGTACTTGGATACCCGGATCGGCGGAGCGGAAGGGTTTAACTCCGAAACCGGTCCCGGCCTGAATATCCCGCAGGAAGAAACGCTTCGCCGCATGCTCGGTGAGGATTTATGGCCGCAAGGGCCCGCATGGGCCTTCCACTGTACGGCATCGGACAGCGGAATGAACAGCCCTGCCTATTTGAACGCCGCCATGGAAGGGCTGTGGGGGAAAGCGGAAGACCTCCAGGATTACCTCCGGAAGGCTCACGCCATGGATTATGACTCCGTCCGCAGCATGTACGAGGCTTTCCGTTGCAATATTCCCCGCACAACAGGGGTAGTACACTGGATGCTCAACTCTGCCTGGCCGTCACTATACTGGCAACTTTATGACTGGTATGGCAATCCTACCGCCGGTTATTACGGAGCCCGTAAAGGATGCGGTCCGGTGCAATTGGTCTTCAATTATGCCGACCACTGTGTCTGGGCCGTAAACGACGCCGTTTCCGCTTTCTCCGGGACAGCACGGATGCGCATCTACGATGCCGATTCCCGCCTCGTACGCGAAGAATGCCTGCCACTTGAGAGTCACGCCCGTCGCCCGCAGATGCTGTTTGAAGACATTGCCGGCCCCTGCTTCCTGGCACTGGACCTCACTGACACCGAAGGGAATCCGGTAAGTGACAACTTCTACTGCCTTCCCTCTCAGGACAATCAGTATGCCTGGGACAAAGCCCAGTGGTGGGGAACCCCTATCGGCACTTACGCAGACCTTTCGTTCGTGACCCGGCTTCCGGAAGCCCGCATCCGGAAGGAAGTGTTGCCGTCGGAAGAAGGATACACCGTCATCCTTACCAATGAGTCCGATGTCATCGCCTATCAGAATATCCTCAAAGCGGTTTCGGAAGACGGATCGCTGGAAGCCGAAGCTTTTTGGAGTGAAAACTTCCTCACGCTGCTTCCCCACGAAAGCAAAACGGTACATTGTCGGCTTCCACATGGGAAACCGGCCGTCAAAATATCCCTATCTGCCTGGAATAAAAAAACTACCATAATATGAAAAAAGTAAGTTTATTCACCGTACTTGCCTTGCTGGTCATGGCCTGCGTTCCGGATGCCCGGAACAACGACATGGTACCGGACAGTTTCGGAACTACGGCAACAAATCCTTTGCTGCAGGCGTCCATCCACTCCGGCTACTACAAGATTGGTATCGCCAAGAATGGAAAAGGCCTCTCTGCAGCCAGCGCCCGCATCAGCCGCGATCCCGCCGACTATATGGCCGCATTGGAAGCCTATAACCAGAAAAACGGCACTGAATACACGCCGCTGCCCGCTTCCTATTATACACTGGACAAGACCGAACTTCACTACAACGCCGAAGAAGTCGTTCAGGAAGTCACCCTGAACTGGGATCCGGAACTTGTCGCAGCCATCATGGGAGAGCAGACCAATTGGGTCATCCCTCTGCGTCTGCTGTCAAATGACCTTTCAGTCAATGACAGCCACAACTTCCTGATGGTCCGTCTCACCCGCTCCAACCTGTCCGTAAGTCAGCAGATGCAGGTGCGTTCCATCGACCGGAAGAATGTGGAGCCCGACGCTTCCGGCCGGCAGCCGGAACTGAAGGAAACCATTACCCTGGATTTGGTGAACAACAATCCGGTGAAGGGAGTCGGCCTCAGTTTCCCCGTAGTGATCGACAATTCTCTCATAGAAACTTTCAACGAGAGTCAGGGCAAGAAATACGAGCAGGCTCCGGAAGGGCTTGTGAACATCCTTACGCCCACTGTCCAAATTCCGGAAGGTGGCACCAGTGCCAGCTTCCGCATCGTGTTGGACAAGGAGAAGTTGTTGGAAAACGGAAAGTTGAAAGACTTCCCGGCTTATGTGATTCCCGTCCGGGTAAAACAAGAAGGACTTGAAGCCACTCTGAACGGAGAGCCCTTCGGACTGAAGGGCCTGTCCTACGGCAATATGGTCACTTACATCACTGTCTCCTATGCCCAGAAGGGTATCTCAGGCATCACCCGCGAGTGGGGGCTCTATTCGGCTGGAAACGCTTGGTACAGCGGCCTGGAAGGCTTCGCCGAAGGGGCCGACCGCACCATCGCCATGGATGACGACTATGTCTATGTGGCCCACTCCAACGGAACGCCCGCCATCTACGCCCTGAGCCGCTCCAGCGGAACTTTCGTAAAGAAACTGGATGTGAGCCCCGCCGTGGGCAACGGCTGTACGTTCCCCGTCTCCTGCATCCGCATGGTCAGGAATCCCAAAGGCAAGGACATCCTCACGTTCTGCTCCCTCAAGGCCGACAGCGACCAGGATCTCTTTGTCTATGCCTATGTGAACGGCACCGACGCCGCTCCCGTCCAGATTCTGGACTACCTCCACGACAACGCCGGCGGGGCCGATGACTGGCGCCGCTACGGAGACCGTTACACCGTGGAAGGGAACTGGGACGAAGGCACCCTCTGGTTCATGACCTGGAGCGACGGCGCCAAGGGGAAAGCCCTCGGCTTCCACCTGTCAGGCGGCCGCATCACCAACCCGGAAGATCCCGAAGACTACTTCGTGGCCAATGATCCTTCCGGCATCAAGGACATCGTGCGCTATCCCGGCTGGTCCAACTTCCTGGTCACCCGGAGCGGCAGCGCCGGCACCTATCGGCCCGGAAATGCCGACGGAAACGGCTGGACACAGCTGAACCTGATAGACAGCCTGCCCGAGTATGCCTTATGCTACGGCTTCAACTTCTTTGATTTCCACGACACCAACTTCATTGCATACATGAAATTGGACGAAGAAAACGGCAACAAGGGCCGCCTGGTGGTCATTGACGACAACAGCCGCATTCCCGGAGACTTCCCCGCGCAACTGAAGGCACGCACCAACCTGAGGGAATTCCCCATCCAGCATCCGGACAGCTTTGATGAAAAAGCCTCCCTTACCGCCGCCTCGTCCGTCGGCGACTGCGCCGTATGGGACATCAGCGGAAACACCTACATTGCCGTGCTTATGCAGGGCTGCGGGCTCAGCCTCTTCTCCCTGCAATAATGAAGACCGCCCGGTACCGGTTTCTTTTCCTGCTTCTTCTCCTCGCTGTTTCCTGCGGGGAGAAGAAGCCTGTTGCAGAGCCCAGCCATCCGGCCGTAAAAGCCGAGCTGACGGAAGTCGGCGGCCTCCAGGCCAGTTTCCTGGTGAATACCATCGACGTCTCCCGGCTCCTCTACGGATATGGGATCGGGCAGACTCCCGCCCTGGACCAGACGATGGAAACCGAGGGGACCGGTGCCGTCCGGATTACGCTCGTTCTCAAAGACCTGCAGCCGGAAACAGACTACCGCCTCCGGCTGCAGGGAATCGGCCCCGACGGTACCGAAGGGTCGATAGTGTCCGTGGATTTCACAACGGGAGCAGGGCCTTCAGGCATGTACAGTTGGGAGAGGAATCGCGACAGGGCACCTTCCTTTGCCGATATTACCCTGGTGACACTGGGCACGCACAACCCCAATCCGCCCGCTTGGACGGCCGACCGTTTTGCCTCCCACGTGCTTTACAGGGACCAGGACAACAAACCGCACTGGCTGTTTGACGCTTTCCTGTGCATTGACGGATGGGACGCCAAAAGAAACCTTTCCTACAGTATTACCTCCAACCGGTATTCGGCCATAAAAGAATCCTGGGAAGACCTTCTGGAAGCGTGGCTGGGGACTAACGGAGCCCTGCTCAAACTGGACAAAGCCATCGCAGATGCAGCCGCGGAACTGGGAACGCCTCCCTCCCCCCGCTATGTGGTAATGACCTTACCGGACCCTGTCATGTTCCAGTATTTCGCGGACAAAAGTTCTTCCACCACCTACTGGGGCGCCATAGACGGAAAACAACTGGACTTCTCCAGGGTAGAAGACCAGGAAGAAGCCTACCACTGGTATATGGACGCCATCCGGAAGCGCTTTCACGAACTGTCTTTCCAATATGTGGAACTGGCCGGATTCTATATCCTTTCCGAGGAACTGCCCCTTGCCGCATCTTATTTCAAGGCCGCAGGAGAAAGCTACAATCAGGCCGACATCTGGAACAGCCAGTACAAGCGATGGGAACAACTGATTCCCTGGGTATCGGCCTATGCGCATTCCTGCAATGAAGGGCTTTGGTGGATTCCTTATCACCTTGCTCCCGGCTACCGGGTCTGGAAACAGTTGGGATTCGACTGTGCCTTTATGCAGCCCAACCACTACTGGGACACCGCCAACCAGCACCCCATGTCAAAAACCGTCACGGCCCTCAAGCGCTACAAGATGGGCATGGAAATTGAATTCGAATACTCTCTGGTAGCCGATGTGATGAAAGATGGCCGATGGGGGCCCGACGGCGCCGGAAACATGACTTTCACCCAAGCCGACATTCCCGCTCTGAGGGGCCGCCTGCGGGAATACTTCGAAGGTTTCAAGGAAAGCGGCGGCTACGGAACCCTTCCCATCGCCGTCTATTCCGGAACGGATGCCATGCACCAGCTGGCCTCCTCCACCGACAGCGGCGACCGGGAAATGTACCACGAACTTTGCCACTATATCATCGATTCTCCGCTCAAAGAGCAGTAGTATATGAAATATCTCCTTCTCCTCCTCTCCCTGCTGGGCAGCCTCACCTGCGGCCGGCCCAAAGAACAGGCCTATACCCCTAAGCAATTCCAGGACCTTGACCTCGTGGGCTATTGGCACCGGGAACCCCATTCCTGGGATGCACAGCGCTTTGCCCCGCACGTGAGCTGGCAAGCTCCCGACGGAAGCGAACACTGGCTTTTCCAAGCCTTCCTTTTTCTGGAAGGGTCTGACTGGGTGCACCGTAAAACCCTCTGCGTGGCCCCGGAAGGCATATCGGCCGACAAAGAAATCTGGCAATACCAGCTGGACCTCTGGCTGGGAGAAGGCGGATGCGTCGCATCCCTGGACGAAGCCTGCGCAAAAGTAGCGGACCGGATTGGCGCCCCCCAGACCCGGCGGCAGGTCATTATCGGCATTCCCGATGCCATCATGCTGGAGCATTTTGCCGACAAGGCCTCGGCAACGGATTATTGGGGGGCCATTGACGGAAGGCAGCTGGATTTTGCCGATGTGAACGACCAGATTGCCGCCTACCGCTGGTATATCGACGAAGTCCGCCGTATGTTTGACCGCTTGGAATGCCGCTATGTGGAACTGGCCGGCTTCTATATCACCTCCGAAGACCTCCACCTTCCCTATGACATCGATGTAAACAGCCAATACAAACGATGGGAGACCATCATTCCGGCCGTCGCAGATTACTGTCACAGTGCGGGTGACGGTCTCTACTGGATTCCCTACCATCTGGCTCCCGGATACAAGTACTGGAAGCAACTGGGCTTTGACCAGGTTTGGATGCAGCCCAACTGGTACTGGGATCTCCGAAACGAGGGCCGGCATCCTTTCGAAAAGACCATCGCCGCCATCCGGGACTACGACATGGGCGGTATGGAAATCGAATTCGAATACTCCGGAGTGCTGGACCAAATGCCGGAAGGCCGCATGGGACCCGACGGGCAAGGAAATCCCACCTTCTCCCGGGCCGATGTCCCCGCTCTCCAGAACCGGGTGCGCCACTACATGCAGGAGTTCAAGGATGCCGGCTTCTACGGCAACAAATCCATTGCACTGTACTCCGGCTCCGACGCCCTCACCCAACTGGCTTCCTCCCCGGAAGCCTCCGACCGCGCCCTCTACGACGACCTCTGCCGCTTTGTTCTCGGGAACCGGGGAGACTTGCAGCGCACGGAAGTGGAAGTAGATGCACGGGGACGCCTGGTGAAACTGGCCTTCGGCGGCCGCAACTATGCCGGCGGCGCTCCCCTCTGGCGCCTGTATTACAACATGCCGGAACAAAAGGAAATCGAGATTTCCGGGGCCGATGAAACCCCGCAGGTCCGCCAGGTGGCAGACACCGTCTTTCTGGACTATGCCCGCGTGGGCGGCAAGGACTTCGGCCTTCACCTCCGCATCTGGACGGAAGGAGCCCTGGTGCGCTTTGGAGCCACCGTGGAGAACCGGGAGCCCCATACCATCATCCGGGAACTGCAGTACCCCCTGGTGGGGCACTTGCAGCTGCCCCGGGATTACAAACTGCTGACCACCCATACCGGAGGACAGCTTTTCGAGAATCCGGTACACAAGATTTCGGACGTGGACGTGCGTCCGCTGTATATGACCCCCGCGCAGAAGTTCCGCCAGTACGACCTCCAGTACCCGCGGAATGCCGCCAGTAACTGCTATGCCTTCGCTGGGCCTTCTGACGGCCTGTATTTCGGTTCGCACGATGAGAGCCTCCAGCAAACCTGGCACGGGCTCCGCACGTATCCCGACGAGGGGACCATCGGCCATGTAACGGAGGATTTCAAGCATCTGGAAGCCGGTTTCTACCGCTATCCCAACGCTATGTGCGGTGACCGTTGGAGCAACGATGCATCAGTGGTGGTGCCTTATGAAGGAGACTGGACCGCCACTTCCCGCATTTACCGCCGCTGGGCCGATACCTGGTGGAAGCACGCGGAAGTCCCGAAGTGGGTACAGGACATGACCGGCTGGCAGCGAATCATTTTCAAGCACCAGTACGGAGAGTATCTGCGCAAATACACCGACCTCCCGGGCCGCATAGCCCGGGCGGGAGAATCCGTGGGCTGCAACGCCGTACTGGCCTTCGGCTGGTGGAAGGAAGGCATGGACAACGGTTACCCGAATTATACGGTGGATGATACACAGGGTGGCGATGAAGCATGGAAAAAGGCCATCGCCGAATACAGAGCCCTGGGAAACCGTCTTCTTCTGTACTACAATGGCCGGCTGATCGATGTGGAAAGCGATTTCTACCGTTCCGGCAGCGGCTCCCAGGTAGCCAACAGAGACAACACCGGGCGCGAATTCACCGAACATTACAAATTCACCGGCGAAGGCACGACCCTGGGCTACTATGACTCCCGTACCTTCGTGATAGCCGACATGAGCAAGCGTCTCTGGCGCGATCAGCTCATCGCCTGGGCCGACCGGGCCATGGCCTACGGGGCCGATGCCGTCTTTTACGACCAGCTGGGTGTCGCTGAGGAGTTCCCGAACTGGGACCTTTCCCGCGAATATCCTGTGCAGGATATCTTCACCGGCCGATACAAGGCCGATGCCCTCCGGGAAATCCGTGACCACATCAAGGCGCGCAATCCGGAATTCGCCTTGGGAACGGAATGGCTCTCCGACTGCACCAGCCAGTTCTGCGACTTTGTCCATATCGTGGAATTCACCGCCCTTCCGGAGAGTTTCCCGGAATGGTTCCGCTATACCTTCCCTGAAGTGATTTGGAGCGACCGCTGTGTCCGGGACGACAACGATGTTCCCCGTCGCGTAAACAACACCCTCCTCAAAGGCTTGCGGAACGACATTGAAGTGTTCCGCTGCCGGGGGCTTATCGACGAAACGCCTGTCTATCAACAGCATCTGGCCAAAGTGAACGCCATCCGCCACGAATTCCCGGAACTGCTCCTGGAAGGACGTTACACCGCTACGGACGGGTTCATCTGCGACAATCCTTCCCTGTGTGCCCGCAGTTATTCCAGTACGGGCAAGGTGGCCGTCGTGGTCACATGGACGGGGGAAGGCAGACAAAAAGGGACTATCCGGGTCCCTGGCTATGCATTGAAGGCAACACGAGTCATCGGAGACGCGGAGACAAAAGGAAGCAGCGTACGGTTGGGGACCTATGGACTGGCGGTTCTGGTTTTTGAAAAGTGAGCCGGATTGTTGCATTGCTGCTCTGCTCTTTCCACTTGACGATTGACAAAGTTTTTTTGTATCTTTGCATTCAAGCAATTCATTTCCATGAAATTTCACATTGAGTCCTCTGGTAAGGACCCTATTTACAAGCAGTTAGTGGCACAGGTTGAACGCAGCGTGCGAGAAGGCACCCTGCTTTCCGAGCAAATGCTTCCGTCCATGAACGAATTGGCCGCCAAACTGAACATATCCCGGGAAACGGTCAAGAAGGCTTACGGCATCCTGGTGGACAAAGGTATCATTTTCCCCAAACACGGGAAAGGCTTCTTCGTGTCCGATTTGTCGGCCGGAAAAAACCCGCACGTCCTCGTAATCATCGACAAATTTTCCGTCTATAAACAAATCCTTTTCAACAGTTTTGCCGAGCGCCTGGGGCACCATGCCGAACTCACCATCGTCAATCATAACCAGAGTCTGGAACTGCTCACCTATTATCTGGACAACAACCTGGACCTTTTCGACTATTATGTAGTGGCTCCGCACTTCCCTTTGGATGAGAAATCGCAGGCCCAGGCCCTTCACCAGCTCGGCCGCATTCCAAACCGGAAACTCATTATGCTGGACCGTCTCCAACCTGGTTACCAGGGGCACTTCGGTGCTGTTTATCAGGATTTCGAGAATGACATCTACAGTGGACTCCAGCAGGGGCTCGCCGCCGGAAGGCGCATCCGGAACCTTCGCGTCATCACACTTCCCACGTCCCTTTACGGCAGACTCATCAGACAGGGTATAGAGCGGTTTACCAAGGAGGAAAATCTTCCCGTGGAGTTTCTGACATCCGCTCCCGACATGATCCGTCCGGGGGATACCTTCCTGGTGCTGAATTCCCAGTTGGATGCCGGACTGGTGGCCCTCACCCGGAAAATCCAGGCGGCGAATCTGCAGATTGGACGGGATGTCTCCATCATTTCCTACAACGAATCTGATATGAACGAACTGGTTCTGGGGGGCCTTACCACGGTTTCCACCGACTTCCGCGAAATGGGCCGGCTGGCCGCCGAGATGATTCTGAACCGACGCACTGAAATCATCCACTGCCCGTTCCACATGAATCTGAGAAACACCTTTTAAAAAAGAGTCCCGGTATCGAAAACCGGGACTCTTTTCTCACTGATAAGCAAGCCTGCTATTCGATGTACATACGATACACGGCCAGGCCGGCACGCTGCTTGTCCAAAGCGATGTAAATCTCATTGCCGGTTTCCCAGACAGCCACGTCCACGGCGGAGTTTCCGGCAGCCATGCCGCCCTCGAAACTGTCGATATAGAAAGCATTGTCGCGGATATGGTCGTCGGTGCCGTCAAGGCCCAGGATATCGGCCCAATCTTCCCCGATTTCACCTTCGCGGATATAGAGTTCTCCCACCTTGGTATTCATGGTTTCACGGCCGTAGATGACATAACGCATGCCGTTGAATTCCACAAAGTTGTAGCCGGCGGCACTGCCGTTCATTCCGTCGGAATAGTTGAGACGGGTGACATTTGTCGCAAAGGCGGTGGAGGAGGTGGCCCAGAGATCTTCTTCGGAAGCCTCCACGCTCATGAAGTTTACACGGGCTTCGTCACGAAGGGAATAGATCCCCCGGGTGAGGTCTTCCGGGAACGGATAATATGCACCCGCACCCTTGATGTCGATGGCGAAACGGTTCCAGAGGCCGCTCACCAGAGATGCGTTCGGAGGAAGTTGGAACGTCACGAAACCGTTGCCCCAGAAAGAGCCGAAAATCATCATCAGGTGCTCGTAGGTGCCGTAAGTGGTGAACGTGTCACCCAGACGGCGTCCTGCGCCGTACTGGTTCAGTTCAATGCACTTGGGTTCGGCATCGATACCGTCTTCGTACGCATAGAGCCAGCCGGTGGAGCCGGTAGAAAGGTTGGAGACCAGCAGGATGGGATCCCCGTTGTCCGTTTTGACCACGCGGGGGCAAGCAAGGAAGATGCTGCCGTCATAGCCTTCGCTCTTGATGGCCGAATTATTGACCGCAACCACGTTATCGGGATTGTCGATGTCAATGGCCCAGATGTTCTTGCTGCCGCCGAATTCGGCGATATAGACATATTCTCCATCAATGGCCACATTGCGGTCCGACCCGGCGGTGCCGCCGAAATAGGCATTCCAGGCTTCACTGTCGGTAGAAAGCAGTTCCCAAAGCTTTTCCACCTTGGTTTCTCCGGCAACGGGGGTAACGGGGTCTCCCAAGGTTACCAGAATCTGGCTGAGTTTGCGGATGCCTTCGCCTTCCGTAGCGGCTTCAACCGTGAAGGTAACTTCGGCACGGGGGTCGCTTTCGTCCCGCTCCCATACCGGGGATTCGAAGGTTCCATGCTCAGGAACGAGGGCATTATCATTTCCGCTCCCGTCGAAGACGAAGACAATCTTCTCAATGACCTGAGAGGCCTTCACGGTAAAAGCATTGCCTTCGTTTAAAATTACCGTACCGGTTGCTGCCTCGTACAGCGGAGCCAATTCGGATGTTCCTATGCTGAAGAGCACTTCCATTTTGTCGTCCTTGAAACTCTCAACAGTCTCGCCATCCTGCCATCCGGCTGCGCCGAAATCCATCAGCCGGGCATCCTCGTCCGGTTCAACAGCCAGCTGTACGAAGGTGATGGTCTGCAGCAGGGAGCCGTCCCGCTTGCGCAAGATGGAGACGTCGGCCGTTCTGGGAGAACCCGTATCGTTCACATCCAAGGCGAAAGTAACGATATAGGTCTGGCTCTTGGTTTGAATGTAGTGCAGCCATTTCACTTCTTCAGGAATCTTCACCTCAAAATCCACATTGGAGACCACCTGGACTTCCAGGGTCTCATTCTTTCCGGGAGCAATCTGGTCCACCTCGGTCATCACCACAAATTCCTCCGCTTCCGGCGTTCCGGCATTGAACGTGAGTTTGAGCATGGAGAACAAGCCGTTTTCATTTTGGGCCCAGAGAAGGACCTGTCCGTCCTCTACAGGGGTGGGGGCCGTAACGGTCAGCTCTTTTTCACTTGCATTGACGGAAACTTTGTAGCCATTTCCGGCGAAGGCATCCACTACCGTGCTGGCATTGGCGTTCACGACGTCGTATTTAATCTTGATCACCGCGCCATCGGTAATGCCGGGATAGGAGGTTTCCTTGACCACCAACTTGAAGGAATTGGCCAAAGGGATGTCGATGACGGAGCCATCGGCCAGGGTGATGATTACCTTGCCGTCCTTTTCCTCGATGCCTTTGATGATGCTGTCCGAACTTTTGGCCTTGATTTCTCCCAAGTCGGTGACTTTGCCGTTTACGGTAACCAGAAGGTGTCCCTCGTCGTTCAGGGAGAATACCGGAAGGGCTTGTACGGGAACGGGGGCGCCATCCACCAGGATGGGCGTTCCGTCAATGGCCCAATAGAGTTCTCCGTCCTCCCCGGCGACGACGGAAATATTCGGGGAATCGCCGGTATTTCCTTTCTCACCGTCCTTACCGTCCTGACCGTTCTTTCCGTTGTACAGAGTAACGGTCTTTCCTCCTACGAAGGTGATGGTATGACCGCCTTCAATCTCTTCCACGCGCTCGATATAGCCGCCTTTCTTCCACTGGTCGATGGTTTCCTTGAGGCCGGCCACCAGGGAATTGAGGTCGGAAATCTGGATTTTGATGTCCGAAACTTCCTTCTCAAGGGTGTCCAGACGCCCTTTGATGGCAGAATCGTCATACTCGCGGGAACATCCTGCAACAAGAATGCCCAAGGCGAGTGCAATGCAAAGGTTCAGAATTTTTCTCATATGTTATTTGTATTGTGTTTTGCCGGGTGTGGTGCACTGTGGTATTACAATACAAATATATGGAAAAAAACAATAAGAACCTAATAACGCAACGTAAGAACAACGGGAAAATGGTCGGAAAGAGTTTCCGTCCCCTCCATGAGGACTCCGGCGTTCTCCACTTTGACAGGCCGGGCCGATTTCAGGGCGAAGATGTAATCGATGCAGACATGCGGATCCTCGGTCGAAAAAGTGGGATCGTCGGAAGAAAGGCGCTCCCACACCTGTTCCAGGGCGAGGATGGCGGGACTGCCCGGTACGGAATTCATATCCCCGCACAGGAGAACCGGCTTTTTCGAGCCGGCATATCGGCCCGAAAACCACTCATTGATGAGCCGGGCCTGAACAAGCGCCGCTTCTTCTCCCTGGAAATCCAGATGCACGGAAGCGAAGACGCACTGTTCCGTTTCCACCACAGCGACGCTGCGGGGCTCGGAGCCGTCGGCCTGCGGCAGGGCAAGACGGAAATCCCGGACTATGGGCCGCGCCGAGACAACGCCATTCCCGTATCCGCCGCCCGCAAAGGGGAAGGCCGATGCAAAGGCATACTGCCAGCCGCCCAGTTCACCGGCCAGCCGCTGCACCTGGAAATCCGAATGACGGCGGTTGCAACTGTCCAATTCATTGAGTGCCACCAGATCACAGCCCTGTGCATTGATAAGAGCCGCGACCTCCGGCAGGCTGTCATCGCCATATTTGGCAAAGGCACCCACGTTGTAGGTCATCACCGTAAGGGTTTTCGGTGCGCAGGAAAACGCCAGGACGCACAGAAGAAAAGGGAGAAAACGTTTCATAAGGTAAAGTTAAAAAAACTGTCGCAGATAAGCAAAACCTTATGGCCGCATTGCAGAATGTATCCGGCAGCGTTGTTTCAGCATCATCGTAAAAAACATTTCGGAAAATATTTACGTTTTGCACGAACCGTCCGGTTTTTATTGTATATTATTGCAGCCATAAACAAATACGTTATGGCACGATATGCAAACATTCTGAACGATGACGCCTGGAAGGTGGTCATCTTCACCCCGGGGAACGAAGAGCTTATGTCGCGGATGCTGGAAGTGCTGCTGCCCGGCAGGCGCATCTCCCACCTGGAATTCCGCCCCACCGAGCAGCACGGTTTGGCGGTTTCCGATAAAATCAGTAATTTTGATGCGGTATGTACCTCAGACACCGGTGAGATGTTCATCGTGGAGATGCAGGGCCTGCAGCAGGACAGTTACGCCGACCGGATGCTGTGCTACGCCTCCTTCCCCATCCGGATGCAACTGGAGCAGAAACTCAAGGACGTTCACGAGGGAAGGGCCAAGCCGATGGACTACGGTCTGCTGCCGATTTATGTGGTGAGTTTCGTGAACTTCGCCATCGGCCATGAGCATGCAGACGTGCTGGAAGAGGGTTTGGTGAGCCGCTACTGCATCTGCTCCCCCAGAACGGGAGAAGTGATGACGGAGTCGCTGCAGTTCGTGTATCTGGAGTTGGGCCGTCTGGATGCGAAACTCGGCGAACAAGCCAAATGCAAAAGCACGCTGGAACAGCTGGCCTACAGTTTGAAGTACATGAAAGAACTCGCAGAGTGCCCGCGGGAGTTCACGGACGATTTGTTCCCGCTCCTATTCAAGGCCAGCGAGTACGCAGGGATGGATGTAAGCAAACAAATGCAAGTCACACAGATCATGAGAACCGAACTGGACCGCATTGCGGAAAACAACTTCGCCCGGAAACAGGGCCTGGCCGAGGGCCTGGCCCGTGGCGAGGCTAAAGGAAGGGCCGAAGGAAGGGCCGAAGGGCTGGAACAGGCACGGGCCGAGATGGTGCGCGAGATGGCTGCTGCCGGACTGACTATGGAGCAGATGGCTCGTATTTCGCACTTGTCACAGGAGAAAGTACGGGCAATCTTAGACAAGAGTTGAATATGGGTATTTAGTGCCTGCGGGAGTATACGGATGCAGGGATGGACGTAAGCAAACAAATGCAAGTCACACAGATCATGAGAACCGAACTGGACCGCATTGCGGAAAACAACTTCGCCCGGAAACAGGGCCTGGCCGAGGGCCTGGCCAAAGGACTGGCCGAGGGCCTGGAACAGGCACGGGCCGAGATGGTGCGCGAGATGGCTGCTGCCGGACTGTCTATGGAGCAGATGGTTCGTATTTCGCACCTGCCACAGGAGAAAGTACGAGCAATCTTAGACAAGAGCTGAATATGGGTATTTAGTGCCTGCGGGAGTATACGGATGCAGGGATGGATGAAAGCAAACAAATGCAAGACACACAAATCATGAGAACCGAACTGGATCGCATTGCGGAAAACAACTTCGCCCGGAAACAGGGCCTGGCCGAAGGCCTGGCCCGTGGCGAGGCCAAAGGAAGGGCCGAAGGAAAAGCGGCAGACTGCCAAGAGCCTTAAGGAGTTGGGGGTTGATTTTGACTGTTTTTGCTGCTACCATGCAACCATGGTCACACGCGGGCAACACTATCGGCCCAAAATGCAGCCATCACGACACTAATGCTTAAAATGGTCCCCGGCAATGCCGCCGAATTCGAACCCATCTTCGAGATTGCCCGCACCGGGGGAATTGGTTACCGAGGACACGATAACTCTCAGCAGAAACCAACTCACACAGGAAAACTACGACTGACATCTCACTGATGCCAGTCGTGGTTGCGCTTTATCAAGATGTACTTGTCCGGATGCTTACTACTGTACACTCTGCCCTTCACATTGCGCGAAGCAATCGAGTAGGAGGTAAACGAAAGTAATGGAGTTTATCTCCTACTTTCGTTTACCGACCTCTCACACCACCGTACGTGCCGTTCGGCATACGGCGGTTCCTCATAT
>Ga0247608_10000264_pt1 | contig 91323 bp, 167 predicted proteins | sample 176DNAGHGlowgp2_FD_193490 | JGI IMG/M metagenome (GOLD analysis project Ga0247608, IMG submission 193490) | Sheep rumen microbial communities from Palmerston North, Manawatu-Wanganui, New Zealand - 1766 DNA GHGlow gp2 | ecosystem: Host-associated > Mammals > Digestive system > Stomach > Rumen ... | reverse complement strand
GCAACACGTACATGCTGAATTTAAACCAAGGTCAACGCCAACTACAAGGCTGTTTGTATCTGTAAGAGTAGCCTTTTCTTCAAACGGGAAGTCTAAAAACCATTCTTTACCTCGTTTCTGAAGCGTAGGAGCGCACATCTTACGACCATTACACCTATGATAGATATAATCCATGTCTGATTTGCGAATACTAATGGATAGCCAATTCCATGTGTTGTTATGGTATATCTTAATCTGTGCAGAATAATCGTCTGTAAGATTATACATCCCTATGCGATATAAGGATGGATACACGTACCCACAGTTATTAAGAGTAGGTTTCTTACCAGTAGGATTTAACTTCCAGTTAGCAAGGTTAGATTTATAAGATGATACTTTGCCTATAGCTTCAGATATTGCCGCTCTGCGTATATATGACGGCATCTTATAGAATCTGGAATCGAAATCGTATTTAGGAGAAGAGTTCTCTTTGGTTTTATGACAAAGCGACTCTACATGCATCATTTGAGCCTGATTACCTTTTATGACAGAAACTAAGTCCCATTCAGCCAGACATACATCCATAAGAAAATTGACAGCATCCCTGTATATAGTTACTGTCTCAGAAAATATATGATTGTATTGTTTTATTTTAACGGAATACGTGGAGTATATCTTCATGTGTTACTTTTCTTTCTGACTGCTTATATAATTAGTGACCTGCTCTTTAGTGCGCTCACTTACAGTTGCTACAAAATATGATGGATTCCATAAATGTCCACCCCAAAGCTTAGTTTTGATTTCTGGATGCGTAAGAAACAGCCATCTTGCAGTATTGCCTTTGAATACTTTAATTGCATCTGAAATTCTACATTGAGGCTTACATTCTATAAGCATATGTATATGGTCAGGCATTGTTTTCATAGCAAGGATTTTAATGCCTAAATCTTCGGCTGTACGGTAAAGATGTTCTTTAACATCTGTCTCTATATTGCCAATAATGACCTTCTTACGATACTTGGTACACCATACTATATGGTACTGCAAGCAATATACATATCCTCTACCATGCGTCACATCTGAATTTATTGTAAATATGCTATCTTTATCCATGTCTGCATAATACCATACGTAATTAGCAGAGTCAAGAAAAGGCGGCACACTCATAACTAAAGTCACGATTGTGCGCCGCCAGTGTTATCAAAGAAAAAGAGTAGCTTTCGCTACTCTAACCCTTACTTCTTTTTCGGAACTTTCTGTTCACCAGTTACCTTATTGACTCTTACTATCTGTCCTTTGTTAGAGTCGCTTTTCTTTTCTCTACTTGTTGTTGTTTGAGTAATCTTCGCTTTTTGCCCCATACATCACATCTCCATTTCCGATTATGTTTACACCACTTCCGTCTTGCTGAGCTTCAATAGTTGTAGTTGTTTGAACACATTGCCACTGACACTCATACCATATCCACCCTATGTTTGTTGCTATAAGGCATAGTATTAACGCCAATATCACAATCCATAATTTCATTACAAATCGTTCCATTCTAGCTTGTGAGCTTTCAAAAGCCAAATAAGATACGTTTAAAGACTCAGCTTTTTCTTTTTCATTGCTCATATTAACACAGTACCTCCAATTTATCAATCTTTTTAGTGCGCATCTGGTATTAATTTTATTCCCGTAACCTCTTCAAGACGGTCAACAATGTCTTCTGTATTATACCCCATATTGGAATATTTTACGATTTTTTTATTTACTCTTTCAAATAAAGACATTACCTGTCCATGCTCGTTATCTTCCGACTCTTTCCAGTTGTAATCTTCTATCATCGTCATACCAAGACACGCAAAGAAATGTATGTAATTAGAATCTACTGCTTTCTGATACTCTTCATACGCCTTATAATCAAGATGCTTTTGTGCATGAGCCATTATTGTCTCAACCTTGCCAAGTGACTTCTCTAACCTTCGTCTCTGACTACGATTTCCGCCCTTCGCATTTATTATATTGGCAACATCGCCTATCACATCATCCGTCATGTAATTCTTTCTATTAAGAACATTTAAACTGCTATACTTATTCATGTCCGCTCCTCTTCATAATATATCAATTCTACAATTTCCATAGGCGATACCCATGTTCCGTCCTTCACAGTATCTAATTTTATGATATCTGCTTTAGGGATTCTACTTTTATTCATATAGGCGATAGCTTCATCTATTCCTTGAAAAACAACTCTTTTATACAAATCGTTCTCCTTCCAAGCGTTCTTTTATATAAACATACGCTTTTCTTAATGCCAACCAGTTATTAGTTTCCGTTTTTGAGAACAAACTAGGAATATCACTATACTTTTTCTTAACCCATTCATAATACCATTTTGCCTTGGCTATGTCTTGTTCTTTAGGGTTATTCTGTTTTTCTCCTGCTCTGTATAAATACTTATAAGCATTTGTCAAACAGAATGAGATTGCCATTTCCAGACCTAACTCATCAACCATTTCATCAATACATTCTTTCTTTCCTTTTACATTATAATGCGCAGGATGGTCTACGTTGCTCATCTTCTCCTCCTATGTATCTTGCTCTACAAGCCCTTCTTGAATACATCTTTTTCTTAGTATATATATCCGAATACTTTCTAAAGAAATCCTCTATATTATACAAGAAAACTAAATCTTTACCGCATTCTTCATCATGCTTCAACATCGCTATCAAATCCTTAATAGGAATTGCTCTGTCTATAATACTATTCTCGTCTATCATAAAATCATCATCCACACTTCTATTCCCCTTTAACTAAAATAATAACCCTTTTCCTTTATTTCTTCCCACTCTTTTGCGATAAATAATTCATCAATCATGCTTCTTTTTTCACCGCATCTAATAATTGCAGTAACACGATAAAATTCAGCACCCTTCTTACCATTACCCATAATTTTTTCTTCGCTTATAATCTTATCCACATAATATTTTAATATACTCATTTATTTTCCCTACCATCTTCCGAGAGCCATACGGATTTCATTATGGATAGCGCATCTTCCATAGCCTTTTTATACTGCGGATTATCTGAATTATAGACAGCTAATGAAACTTTAGACATAGCATCTAATGCTTTATTCTGAAATTCCAAACTTGCTACATCGTAACCACGCTCGTATTGCTGTCTATCATACTTCAAAGCCTTGATAAGTTCATCCCTATCAACTTTTATATCCATTGATGAAATCATTTTAAAAACATTATCCTCAACCCAACAACCATAGGCATCGCTCACCTCTTTCTGTATTAAGGTTATCGGACTTTCGTATTGCTCCGCAGGAACAAGGCAATCACTATTAAAAACCTTAGAAAAATCAATATTATAGTTACTCATATCTCCCCTCCCAATACTTCGACTCTCGATGAGTCGCCAAATTATTTAATCGCTTATCAATATTATATTTGATGAATGTGTAAGATATGTTTTTCCATTTTTATCCGTCACTTGGATGATGCCATCGCATCCCGACCATGCTGAAATTTCAATCTCGCCATATCCTTCTATGACAGCCTTATTATATGTATTACTGCACACTAATCGCTCATTACAACCTGTTAATAAAAGACTAATTAACACAACAATGATTCCTTTTTTCATGCTATCACCTCTTATTCATGTCATCATCAATCCATTTTGTTATAGCTATCGCCATTATTAAAATTCCAATACCTATAATTATTCTTATCATGTGAAAACCTTTATCTTTTTGTAAACAACTCTCTCAGAATAGGACATTTACCGCTTTCGATTATTCTTACGCAAGCACCTAACTCGCCACCGCAAACAGTAACTCCATGACAATCTTTCTTCCACTCACAATTATTAATCGCGTCATCTATTTGCTTTTGCGTTATCTCCATTATTACTACTCCTCCTTGATTAAAAATCACCATCAAGCTTACATCTAATTTCATTAAGCTCTCTTCTAAGCTTGATGATATCCGATTGGATAACAGTTCGCTTTCCGTAAAGCATATATGTCGTTTCATTTAGTTCTCTTTTTGCAAATTCGATAATTCTATCAAGCGATTCCCTGCAATACGCAAGGTCTTTTATAATTTCTTTCTTGCTTGCACTCATTTTAATACTTCTCCTTAATTATTTATTTTTTCTTGAATGTATTGAAGAACATCATTCAAACATGAATTATACCCATCTTTCCAGTCATTCATAAATTCAACGTCTTTACGCTTTTTATCAATATCAAAAAACATTTCAACAAGCATTTCATTCACGTTTTTAGAGTCACTCATTTACCTTCTCCTCATCGCATGGCTTACCTAATATTTTTGTCATGACTTCTGCGTCTTTTAAAGTCAAATTTCTATACATCTGTTCTGCATTGTCTCCTGTAATTACCTTTATGACGTTTATTGAAGGATTAAAGCCAAAGCCATATCCTTCTTTTCCAACCACCAACACAGGAACGTCTTCTTGCGATTTATCATATGTCACTATCAATTTCTCACTCATTTCTTTGCCTTCCTTTCCTTTAACCGATTTAATACCTCGGCTACGAACCTTACATCTTTTTAATGCCTGTACTAACTATCGTAGCCATAAACATTACAGCTTCATGTCTAGTCATATCTGTTTCTTCCTGCGCGATTTCAATGAATTTATTTACTTCACGAAATGCTTTGCGAAGTTCAGTTTCGCTTCCACCCATCAATCCAAAAAATTCATTTTCTTGAACCTTCCTAAGTTCATCGCGTTCTTTGTTTGTCATATCAGTTCTCCTTTCGCAATATCAAAGACTTCTTTACAAAAACAATGTTACCCTATAAGGGCAACATTGTCAACACGTTTCTTCCATTATTTCAAAATATTACCTGTCAATTTCTTCTGTTTTAGGAATCCCGATTAAAGAATACAACTGCTCTCTTACGAGACCTATTTGTTCATCGACATATCTCTTTAATCTTACTTCTCTACTTTCATTAAACCATTTAGCTTTAAATTTTGTAAGTGTTTCCCTATAGCCATCCTCTGATATATCACCGCTTTGCCACCACTCTAAATCATGCAATACATCACACAAATCTTCTATCAAATCATTCATTTCAGCATCATACATCTGGTTTCCGCATTCATTTCTTAATCTGCTGTATATGTAACCATAACTTCCTCCGCTCATTTTACCCTCCTTAATAAGCTTCATCATCAGATTTTCATTAGCTTATTCCTGTCTAGTGTTTTGTACAATTTTCTTCGCTTCTTCTTTTGCTTTCCTAACTCCATCAATAAAGCCTTGTTGATATGCGCCCCATTCCGAATCTGAATACTTTAACTGGTCTCCCTGTTTTCTCCATGGAGCGGGAATATCAATATCATGTATTTTCACCCTAACAACATCATTACTCAAAGCTTTCTTTGCAATTTCAGCCTCTCTTTCAAGTTTTTTCAGTTCAACTTCATTCTTTGATGCTATATATGTTATACCTAATACTACCAATCCAATTATCACAACTACTATTACTATTGTTATTGCCATTAAATACATTCCACACCTCCTTATTTACTTAAGTCAATTCCAAAAGCATTAGTTTTCACATATACTTTCCCATTTACATCTTGAAAAATAGGCTCAGTACATCCATATTCAATAAGCTCATATCCATCTTTGATTATGTTGTCGTGGCTATCTGAGACATAAGCTATCAACTCATTGGTATTTGCATCTACAACACATCTGTTCATTCTTTCACCTCATTCATCTGCTTCAATACTTCGGCTATCTGTGGGTAGTTTTTACCAGTTTTGACCCAATAGTCATTGAATGTATGCTTGTCTATAATAAACTGACTTCCACTATCAGTGAAGCACTCATATCTGTTCCAAGCGTCTATGTGATGAACCACTGCTTTGCTGTCGGTTAGTTCTGAATAGATTTCATCTCCAACATGAATGATTTTATCATTAGTTTGTTTAAGTAGCTGTTCCTCTACAGCCGACACATCTTCCATAAAAGACTTTGATATCTCCTCGTCTGTACAAGCACAATGTACCTCACTTTTTACACTGCCATTCATTCTAGCCAGTTCATCTGCTATCATTGCTAATTGCATTGCAATTAATCCAAGATATGTTGTCTGTTGAGCATTTTGGTCTAATTCACGTTCTCCCATAGCTTCTATTACTTTGTTCAATCCCTCTAAATATGTCATATTTCCTCCTTATCCGCTTCTATCATTTACCATAAATCTTCTGAAATAAGGTTTAAACTGCCAGACTTTTCACGTTCACATATAATTTTAATTGCAAGTTGTCCGCATTTTTTTGCATGTTCAAATGCTTCTTTTCTAGTAAGAAAATTATTGCAGTTATCAATAAAACCTTGTTCTATTTCCTCATATCCTTTACGCGCGTCAAAGCCTAACCCTTCAAGCTGAACAAAAATATCTCCATGCCGTGCGCCACAAAGAATAACATCTTTGCCCGTACTCTCAATTTTAAATTTAATCGCCGCCGCCAATATCATTCTTTACTCCTTATCTGCGTCTATGATTGTATCGGCATATCTCACACAATCAACGCAATCATCCACGTTATTTATATGCGCATAGTCCGCATATCCTTCTTCAAAATTAGCCGCTTTAATTCCACCTATCATATCTCTTTCAAGTGCATCTAAATCACCTATTCTTCCGTGTCCTTTAGGGAGTGGCACACCATTAGCTATTGCTTCTGAAAGTATATATTCGTATTTATGTTCTTTCCAATATTCATATGTTTCTTCGGGTATCTTAATCACCAACTCTATTTCTGACATTACTTGTCCTCACTTCCTGCCTTTATCCTGCGTACACATGTATTTTTGTACCATCTTTAAGCCTGTAATATCCATACCCAAGTCTCACTGCTCTAGGTTCATCATGCTTACATTGCTCAATAATATCCTCAACTGCTTTAAAAAGTTGATATGGCAAGAAACAATATGCATTTTTAATCATCTGCATATTGTACATGAGCAAAGGTGTTTTATCATTTAACCACATAGATTCAGATAAATCAGTCAATTCTCTATAAGGCTTCCCTTCCCATGTTAACTCTCCTGCTACAACTTGATTATGTCTGTCATTGATAAGACCTCTTGTAATAATGTCAATCGTATCAAACATACCTTGCAGATTTTCAATATACCCATCATATACACCATCCTCATCATCTTTTATACCTTCTGAGCGAATGAAATCTATCCATTCTTGGTAGTATTCATTGTTACCAAATACTTGTACTCCGTTTATTCTTGTTCTGTAACTCATTCCTTATCCCTCACTTTCCGCCTTGCTTTCTTTAACTACAATACAATTATCTGGACAAGTACAATAACTACAAGACGGACAATCTTCATGTATATAATATTCGCAGTTATGCTTTTGACATACTGATTTCCACCACTCTTCAACTCGACCAGTTATTCTACTTTTCATTACTTGCCCTCACTTTCCGCCCTCTCTGTTTCTATGATTGTTTTCTGCTTCTCAAGTAAAGCCTCTATTCCCATATTGATTGCATTTATAAGTTTTTTATGCAAATAATACCATTCATCAAGATAATCACATTCTTCTGGCGGCTCTTTCGGAAGTGTTCCTTTGAAATAATTCAATTCATTAACTGCTTCTGTTCTAGTCATTCTTATATCATTAGCATCAATCAGTTTTTCATGCCTTTTAGAAAGTGGCGTGCCTTTAAATACAGCTTCATAACACGCACACATATCATTCCATTCATAATTACGATTATTTGATTCTAAGACCTTTTTGTAATCTTCTTCATCTATCTTAATTACTAACTCTATATCTGACATACTTATCCCTCGCTTTCCTGTGGCTCAAAATCTATGTGCCGACCATCGTTTTATACTTGAATATGGAATATAGTGTTCACCCTCATTTACACCAAATCTGATATAATACATAAGGCTTGCCACCCCTTCGTAATAATCGTCACAATATATTTCCTCTTTATTACCATTGATATATTCAATAACTAATTGCGCTCTCATTCCTTACCTTCCTTATCTGCCTCTATGATTGCCACCACTTCATCAATGCTCCTATCGAAGATAAAGGGGTGTTCTGAACCTCCAATAAATACATGTGTTACTTCTTTTGTGCTTCCGAATGATATCGCGTCTATCATGTCCACATTGATATATACACCGTCAATTTTTACTAATCTCATTCTTTCACCTCCTGTTCTGATAATAGTTTTTTAATAATCTCGATTGCTTTCAATAGCCCCTCGTCGTAGGCTTGAATCTCTCTTTCGCCTGTGCCGCTATACTTTATCGCTTCGGCTTCTATGGCTTCGAGATAAGGCTTAACTATATCCTGCTCAGAAAAAGAATGAATACGCCCTATCTGAGCTTTAAATGCTATATCCTCATAATGGATGCTGTCTCCTTGTAATATAGGTGCTATCGGTGCGTTAACATATACAATTTCTCTTGTTTCTATAAATTCACGCTTTGCCATTCCTTATCCTCACTTTCTACCCGTTCATAGCATTCACAAATATTCCTCTTACCATTATCTCCAAATGGGTAAGATACTGTTTTCCCAAGTTCGCAATACGGACATAATATATGGCTAAAATATTTAAGCCTATCATCTTTTACTACTTCCCATCTTACATACTTACATTTTTCTGATACGCAATTCATCCTTCCTCACTTTCTGCCTTGTACTTGTCGATAATCTCTAAACACTCATTAACCTTTTCTGCCGTAAACCAATCGTTACCATCATCTGAAAGGCTTTCAAGCACCTGTTCTTCTATCTCGGCTCTTATCTCGTCTAATACCTCACGCTCAATGTATTTCTGCTTGATTACGGAATACAGGTCTATCTCTATCATAGGCTTAAACGGTTCTTTATCCGATACCGTCGCGCCCTCTGTAAGCGCTGTGATGATATAATTCGCAAAGGCAGGTTCAAAAGCCTTTTCTATCTCTTTTATTGCTTCTTCTCTTGTCATTCTTCTACCTCGCTTTCCATCTCTGCACCGCAGTTAGGGCAGTACCTAGCACTACACTCGTATTCGTCACTTCCTGTTAGCCAATCTCCACACTCTGAACATTCGCAACTATCTGTAACACAACCTTTTAGATTTACAAGAACAGTAACATCTTTCCATTCTCCAAAACCCACTTTTTTTCGTGCTATCCAATGCCCTTTAGGTCTTATTGGTGTTACTGGGGGCATATTCTTTACACAATTAACCATATCGTCATACTTTACATAAGGCACAAAATCTTTATCATCTTTATCTAATCTCTCTAATCCATATCGTGCGGTATATCCAAACTTATCCCATGTGTCCATAGCTTTTAATAGTTCTGCTCGGTCTATAAGTTCAACTCCTAAATCATTCTTAGTAGTTAGCTCACTCTTCACTTTAGGACGTTTTTCATAAGCTCCATTACCGATGTATATATATTCGTATTCTTCTTCAGTAGTTGACTCTTGCTCTAGTGCTTCAATTGCAACACTAAGAGCTTCTTTAATAGGATGTTTAGACTTGCATTCATCTTCCCAAGTTTTCAGTTCTATTTCTAACCAGTGTTTTGCTTCTTCTCTTGTCATTCTTCTACCTCATACTTTATATGTCTACCATTGTCACTTCCGCATCTCCCACACCAACTATGGAAAGTATACAAATCCATTTTGTTTTTATCATGTATAACATTTCCGCAACACGAACACTTATATCTATCGTCCTCTTGTTCTGATAAATCAGACATTCTAAGCCATTCGCCTTTTCTTGGCTCTTGCTCTAATGCCTTAAGCAACTCATTGACCTTGATAAACGTAGCCTTTCGATACGGCACTGATTTAGCTTGCTTAAGGTTGTAAATTGCTTCGCGGTACGTCATGTTTTCAGCGTACTTTTCAGCTTCTTCTCTTGTCATTCTTTATCCTCTCCTCCTGCCCTGTATGGCTGTGGCAATGGCATCCATGCTATAACAGGAACATTTTTTACTAATTTTGGGATGTCTCCCTTATCAATGTTTATGTTCCATTCCTCAAACCGCCCGTCCATAAACCACAAAAGGACATACCAACATTCAACATCGGGGTTATACCAACCTTCTGTTACTCCATACTCTGTCATTACATAATACTTAGGGCAAAACGCTCCTTTATGCTTTGCATTTTCGGGCAATCTCTCAGTAACAGGAATCCATCTAGGTTCTTGCTTAATACCTTTTGCAACCCTATCAAAACTATCCATAATTTGATTAGCTTCGTCATTTGTTGGAAGAAAATCAAGTATGTTGTAAACATCGTACATAAAATCTTCTCTTGCATCGTCCAAACTCCATGTATTAGGCTCTTGTTCTAATGCCTTACACGCCATATAAAGTGCTTCTTTTATAGGGTGCTTGCTTTGACATTCATTCTCCCAAGTCCGAAGTTCTTCGTTTAGCCACAGTATTGCTTCTTCCCTTGTCATTTTCTTTCCTCGCTTTCTGACTTGTACTTGTCAATTTTCTGTTGAATAAGCTCACCACATCTTTCAACAGAATGGTTATACCCTAGCCCCCATTCACTTAAAATATTATCTTCACTGTGAGTAAGTGATTGTTCCTCAATCTCCAACTGAATATCAGTAAGCATAGCCACCATATCAGCCTTCAAGCGGTTTTCGTAATCTTTTTTAAAAGAATCATAGGCTTCCGCAAACGCTTTTACCCTAACTTGTTCTAATACATATGCCTGTTGTACCGCTGTAGTCCATGGCTTTGTAATATCTCCTCCGTACAAAACATAGTTTTTAGCATAAACATAAGCCGTCTCTAATACCATTGTTGATTCTTCTGATAATTTATCTAATAATTGCCGTCTAACATTATCATCTGTCTTCTTTTTCATCTTTTATCACCTCTCTGATATGCCTAACTCTTGTATCTTCATCATACGTGTAGGAGTATACCGTTCCGTTTTCTGTATAGCTTGCGCTATTTAGGATTTTTGTTATCTTCTGATACTTGCGCATGGTATCTGATATTTCCTTGTAAAAATCAGCATAAGTAGCTTCTCTTATAGCACAAGCAGTTCTAATGTTTTTGTCTTTAGAACGTGTATATCCGCTTGCATCATCATATCTTTTACACTTTAGCCTATGATTGTATTCCTCTTCCTCGCAGAAAGTTATTAATTCCTCAATCGTCATTCCCATCTTCTATTACCTCTTTGATTTTACGTGCCAATATCATTGCATTTTCATCATCATCCCATGCGTTTACAATCTGTTTTACCTTCTGATTTTTGCGTATAGTATCTTTGGCTGTCTGCAATGCTTCAATCATATCTGAATAGGCTTTATTTAATGATGTGCTTGCTGTCCACGTTCCTCTAACTCCTGTTCCGACAACCTCTCCGCTAGACACGTTTTCATCTATCAGCTTTTGATATGCGCCAATAGAAAAATCTAATTTATGTATGCACTCATCAATCGTCATTCTCATCTTCTAATACCTCATATTCATTATTTCGTGAAACATATTTAAGTTTCTGAGCAGGCTCTAATGTCTTATTTATAAATGGTGAAATAGATTTTATTGTACAGCTCGGAGTAAACTCTGGTGTCAAACTAGAATAATAATTACTTTTATCAATCGTTATTCCCATCATTATTTCTCACTTAGCTTTCCATATTATCAAAAATGTCTGCAACTAACTGAATTGCATCTTCCTGTGCCTTATCATCTTGATAAATATATTCACTTCCACATTCTTCTACCAACGGGTGTCTTTCCACGTATCCTGCTATAAGTATTTTAATTTCTTCCATATCGTAAATCATTCCTTGTCCTCACTTTCTCTCTTTAACTCTCTGCATTGAATTTTATCCCACTCTTGGCAAAACGAACTATCATTTGAATTATCGAACTCAAATTTAGCTCCTTCAATGGCTTCTTCTTTGCTATTTGCCATTTTTGTATACTCTTTTATTAACTTGACTTTATATGTTTTCATGTGTTCTCACTTTCTGCCTTGTATTTGTCAAATATATCACATATCTCTGCGGCAATATCTAAATCATCAATATATTCCAAAATCTCGGCTCTTATCTTATCAAGAATAGACTCTTGCAGTGTTACAGAGGGTGTATTTTTTCTTGTAATCATTTCTACAAACAACTCGTATAATTGCTCTCGCTTATCACTTGCTGTCACTTTGAATAATTCGTTTGGCTCTGCATTTATTACGGGTGATGTATAGCTGTCCTCAAAATCGCTTGTATCTACTCTATCCCATATGAACTCGATAAACTCGTCAACGTCTTTGAATACGTCTTGCCACTCTTTAGGGATGCTTGGCGTTCTATTGATACAATCAACTCTTAAATTATTCTTAGTAGTTGGCTCTAATTCGTCTTTAACTCGATTTAATTCGTCTTTAACTCGATTTAATTCGTTTTTAACTCGATTATCACGAATATCATTCTTAATAGTTGACATGAAATAATCTTTTAAATATCTCGATAATACTTGCGGGTTATATGTTCCATACCCAACAATACTTTCTCCATTTTCTTTATATCGGATTCCAAAATAAGGCTTTCCTTTATATTCGGGGTATATACAGATATCTTCTGGTGGATAAGTGACCTCAATCCCTTCAAATTCTCTAACTTCTGTTGTTTCTTCTTTTGTCATTTCTTACCTCTTTCTTCCGACTCTTCTCTTAGCATTCTTATTTCAAGACAAATTAGTGAACCCATAAACAAAATTGTATTTGCAATAACAATTTCGTCAGAAGGTACAAAAATACCAGAAATAGCAGACCAGATTATTAATGCAACATAAGCCTTTTTACTAATAAACATTTTAATCTCCTTTATCTGCCTCTATGATTGTTGGTGTTTTAGAAATCGTATTGTTAATTAAGCGTGATGAAAAGTTATCAACCCATATTGGGAACTGATTTTTAAGCGAATCCGCATCAATTAGTTTTCCATGTCCTTTTGGAAGCATTGTGCCATGTGCAATTGCTCTTGTAAGAGTATGCAACCCGCAATCCTCTGAATTAACTATCATTTCATATTCTTCCTCTGGTATCTTTATTACCAACTCAATTTCTGCCATTTACTTCGCTCCTTTCTTGTCATTTCTTATCCTCACTTATCTTGTAGCTTTTCGGCACAGCATGATTATCAAAAACATATCCATCACATTTATCCGCGTCAATAGGCGTCATAGTTTGTCCATAGAAGCACCCATATCCATACCCTTCAAAATATTCCTACTCTATACATACATTCTTCACATTTTTTGCCATCTTCCCGCCGTCTCCTATTAATTACTGCATACTTTCTTATTTCCTCTATACATTCTTTATTTAATCGGATTTCTCTTTCACAATCGGGGAACAAAGCCTTTATCAAATTCTCCATAAGGTTAAGACTTTTCCTCTTGCCCTGTGCCGTGTTCCGCAAGAAGTCAATATATCCAATAAGATTTCCGATTTTCTCCTCTAAGTCCTCTTTTGCCTGTATCTCTCGCTCTTGACTATCTCTTTCTTCCTCTAACATATCGCCTATAAGTGCTTTAGCATAATAAAAGCCTTCAATAAAGCTAGAATTTATATCAATTTTGTCAACGTCCTCATATTTGTACTTTTCTAAATAGTCTAAGATTATCCTTTTTGACCGTTTCGGAAGTTGAGGCGAAACTAACCGTAAATCTCCTAAATCAAAAAGCGCTAATTTCATTCCTTACCCTCACTTTCTGCCTTATAAGGTTTGGGCAATGGCATCCATGCAACGATTCTTTCGGTGGTTGTACAACCCCACTTTAAAACCGACTCATAATAATGCGCTATACCTACATAGCCCGAACTATAATTAACCCAATAACGCCCGCTGTTATCGGGCAACCTCTCAGTAACAGGAATCCATTTTGGCTCTTGCTCTAACGCTTTGATGTTTTCCTTAAGCCAATTCACATCATTTTGAGTGAGATATGATACGGCATCATCTCCGTTATCTAGTTCAAATAGGAGGCAATTAATTTCATTGATAATCTCTTTTCTTGTCATTCTTTAATCTCCCTCATATATGCTCCGCAATGACAGTATGGATAATCTTCTAAATCTTCCATTATTGTGTCTAAGTGTATGCTTCTACCGCACTCTGAGCATTGGTATGAATATCCATCCCAACCATATATTGATTCTTCTTTTATCCAATGCCCTTTTGGTATTGCTGAGGGTAAAGCATTTACTAACTTGTCTATATCTCTACAATTCCACCAATGATTTTGAATAATCGTAATTACCGATTTTCTTGATATACAATCAACTCTTAAACTATTCTTAATAGTTGAACCTGTCGGAATTTCTGACTTGTTCGATTTTCCCGAATTACTTAATTCTCGCTCTAATCGTTCTTTCCATTTTGTAACAGTTGTTTTAATAGCTGATTTTATCATTTTTTCAGACACGTTATAACTTACAGTGATTGGTGTACGTGTTTCTCTTATGAGTTGATTTTCAAACTCTTTCCACATTTCTTCTCTTGTCATCCCTCATTATCCTTTCCTGCGGCTTTCAGTCTTGATAAAATAGGCTTCCGTTTGTGCCATATTGTACAAGCACTCTGCTAACATTTTTGTAATGCTCGGTAGTTACAACAAGCGTTCCGTCTTTTTCAAGTACAGGCTCTTGCTTTAGTGCTTTAATTGCCGCGTTCAACGTGTCAATCCACTCTTGTGTGTATAAACCATCGCGCACACAATCTTCACATTCATCCATTAGCATTTCTATCTGTTCTCTTCTTGTCATTTCTTATCTCCACCCTTCATCCTATATTTATCAATAGTCGTTAATACATCAGATAATACTTCGCAAACTATATGTTCTTTTTCATATCCTTCATCATACATCCACTTTCCCGATAGCGGGAACATAGCTTTTATTTTTACTATTATCTTGTCAAGAGCCTCAATATCATATGGATTTGACAACTCGTTAAGCCCTAGAAGCCAATTTGCCGAAACATCAAAATTTTTACAAATTTTCACTATTTCATCAGACCTAAGAGGGCGTTTATTATTAATAATTTTCCAAGCAGTGTATTTCGTAACACACAACATATCCGCAAAGGACTGTTGTGTTACATTGTATTTATTAAGCAATTGTTTCAATCTGGTATCATTTCTCATTCTCATCACTTATCCGCTCCTCTTATTCACTCTTACAAATCCTCTAAAACTATTTCTAATTCGTCTATCTTTTCAGCCAAAAAAGCCTCGTTTATCTTTTTCCAATCATCATATACATCTTGGCTCACATCTATGAAATTGAAGCCTATTATCGAAGGGCTTCCACTAATGAACATGCTTTGCAATTCCTTTAAGGAATCAATACATTTAGAAATTCTTATCGCCTCATTTAATTTTTCTTTTTTCACTTAAACCACTCCTTTCAAAGTCCTTTATACAAAAATAATGTTACCCTAAAAGGGTAACATTGTCAATATCATTATTCACTTTTTTCTACAAATTCATCTACGAAAATCAAAGGCGTGGATTTTTCCGCTTTATGTCCAGTTTTCACTTTCGTCTTTTTTGATTTATTTAGTTTTGCCATTTCACACATTTTCTGACTGACACTCGCGCATGGCATAACGTTGAGACCACATACAGGTATGCCACACAGTTTTACCATATACGGGCATCCGTCTACACTTTCTGCCATAACAATACCTCCCTAATACCATACTATATCTTTACACAAAGCGTCTCTACTTCCCCTTCAATACATTCAGTAAATCTTCAAACGGAACTTTGTAAATCTTTTTCTTACCGCATTTACAGCACACCTTAATCATATAAAAAATATTATTTTTATCTATATAAACTTTCGTATCCTCATCTCTGAATCGACAACCACCACTCAACAAACATCTTATTTTGTTCATTAATGCCTCCTGCAAAGTTCGCTTTAATATGTCTCTACTCCATTTATAGTTGCTCCGTACTCTGACGGCTTCACATACCCAAGCTGTGAAAATCTAAGGCGTGTTATATTTCATTTCTATGCATGAGCATTCATGTAACACTCACGCTAATTAGGCGTTTGCTGTTTACTCTGCCCACGAGAACAGCTAATCAGTGGGTAAGGATTTGCACCTTACATGATGCATTGTACCGCCATAGCGTTACCACATCTGATTAGCGTCTACCTTATTCCGCCACCACTTTTCTTTTTAATTCCCTATAAGCTCTGTCCGTTCCTTGCAGAACCATTTTACAACCTTTGCACATAGCATCGGCGTTACTGTTTATCCCTACTACTGGGATATCAGCTAAATTGTGGGATAAGGACTTTCACCTTATCATGTACTCAGAGAACCAATGGCATCACGGAATCGAACCGTGTCTGAGTTCCTCGTATGCCCTTACTAGCGTCTATCTTCCGCCACCACAGCACTATGAAAAGAACGATTTTATCATTCGCCTTATTAGGCTATTCTGCGGGAGGGATTTGAACCCTCATGTATTTTCTCTAGGACGTGTGGACTTAAAAACACTAAAGCCAATAGGACTTTCACCTATCCTTTGCTCCTACAAGTTTGCGTCTATCTTCCGCCACCGCAGAAAATTATTTAATTCTCACCAATGTTCTTTTAGCATTATTGGTTGTATTCTCTTTATTTGAAGCTACTATTGCTTCAATCACGTCCATAGGTTCACATCTACAGCTATGACAAACTAAATCTATTATTTTCTCTGGTTCTGACATTCCGTCGTCAAGCTTTTTATGTGTCTCTACAATTTTTCTTTGAATCTCAGTCATTTTCCTCTCCTGCTAAAAGTCACGCTTACTCATGCCTAGCGTGTTCAAATACTCCTCAGACCAAAAAGGATAAGGCTCTAAATCACTTTCATCTTTCCTTAGTCCATAACTTTTTATAAGCTCATCTAAATAATTCGCCACCAAATCACTCAACACTTCTGAAACATCTAGCGAATAGATTTCACACGTCTCTTCAATTTGTCTTTTAACTGAATCTTCAACTTCTACATTACACATAATGTTCCTTTCAGTCGATTTTTCCTTCGTATCTCAAGACCTTTTCCATTAGCGTCAATAAATAATTTACTGGCTTTGTCGCGCCTTGTTCCCAATTTCTTATTGTCTTTCTAGGTATTCCAAGATACTCAGAAAATTCCTGTCTTGTCATTTTTGATTCTTCTCTCATTTTTCTAACATCCATTTACATATCCTCACTTATAATACAATATTACCCTTATTAGGCACTATTGTCAATTGTATTCACACCATTTCTACAAATTTTTTCTGCATCAAATCGTATGCTCTTGAAATTTCTCTTTCTATCACATCGTTTTTATTTATACGCTCATGCGTTATCGCATCATCAAATGTAATGATTGCTCTAACTTTAATCTTAACGCCTTCTTTTTCCTTAATCTTTTTTACAGGATTTCCGCGTCCTAAAATTTCTTTCCATTGTTTTATTATCTTGTCGTTATCAAACTCATATTCAAACTTGCCTTTCAACTGATTGTTGAATATTTTTTCCACATCGAACTTATCATTTATTTCCCATGGAATTTTATATCCATTTTCGCCTTCTTTAAAATTCAATTCGGGCAATACTTCCAAATCAGTTACCAATACAGGTGTTCCAAGCTCAAGAGCCTCAACCAAAGAATAACAAAAACCTTCGTGGTCTGATAACTGAGCCAAGTAATCAGCACTTTTTATATAAGGCGCAATATCAAGAGTAGGCTTTAAAAATGTTATATTGGTTGCTCCTTGAATCGGAGAATCGCAAAAGCACAACCAGACAAACGGAATATTGCGTTTTCTCAAAAGATTAGAGAGCGCTACCATCCTCTTTTGCCCTTTTTCATTAGTGCCAGTTCTCGTAGCAGAAACAATAACAATAGCCTTACTAACATCTTTTGGCGCAGTTAAGTTGTGTATGGTTTTATAATCCTTTTTGAAATCTAAATAAGATTTTGCAACAGCCTCCGAAACAGGAACAAGATAGTCATTGTCTTTTGGAATTACAAGAGCCTCATCCCACTTACATGAATGAACCATCTGCACTTTCTGTTTATAAAAAACATTCTTCGGAGAATCGTCTGTTATTCTATTTACAATAAGCGTGTCACACTCAATATACGTAGATAAATCGTTTCTTTCTACCCTTGCAAACTCCTTTAATCTAGCCTTCTGCTTTTCATCTATAATTTTATACAAAACCGTTATGTCATAGCTTGGTGACATTTGTTTGCAAAAATTATAAATAAATGTTTCTATTCCCCCTATTTCAAATGTTTTTTCCGTCCATATCACAATGTCTGTTTTTATCGGCATTACAACTCTTGTGAACAAGTTTGTCGGATAGCCTCTTAATTCCGTTCCGTGTATTTTTCTTGGCGGCATTACTAAGGCATACTCGCTTAACTTCGGAATGTTGTTCTGGTTAGTCATAAGTATTATTTCAGCCACTTTATTAAGTTCCCTAAATTCCGAAATAAGGAATGTCATAGCTTCGGTTACTATAGGGAAATAGTATATTACTCTTCGAGTTCTCAAAAGTCCGTTCTGAAATCTTTTTGTCAAAGAATCGGGTGTGTTAGTCCTGTAAAAATACATAAATTCCGATATAAAAGCTTTCTTACCTTTGCTCTCGTCGATTTTCTTGATAAATTCCGCATCTTCTCCAATTGATTTATTAGGATTAAACCTAACATTCCCTATAAAGCTCTTTTTGTAAACTCTATTCCATACACATTGATTAGTCGCAGGAAACTTATCATCAATAGTTTTTATTTCAACTACTGTTTGTCCTCCGTCAGAAAACGTTTTCCACGATAGATAGCAATAATCAAAAGCTGTTTTTTCGATTTCATCCAAGATAAGTTTAATATAATTATCAGACACTAAATCGTCTGAATCTATAAACGATATATATTCCCCATGAGATTTGCTTATGCCTGTATTTCTAGCCTCGCTAACCCCTTTATTACTTTGATAATAAAAATTCACCCATTCATAATTGCTTTTTAATTTAGGACAAGAGCCATCATCAACAACAATTACCTCTACCTTGTCGTTTACTTGAGGAGCTAAACAATCAAGTAGTTCGCTTAAATAAGGTTCTGAATTATACGCAGGAATTATCACTGTTAATTTTTTCATACAACTCATCAAGTTCATCTCCATATCTTCCGAAAAACCATTGTTCAAATCTATCAAACTCTTTTACACGTTCATAGTTATAATCTATTGCTTTGTTTCTCTTTCCGTACTCCCAACGTGGATTAATCAAAATCTTATCTACAATCTTAGGAATGTCGTTTATATTATCAACTCTTATTATTCCTTCTTCATCGAATAATCGCCCAATTTTTCTCGCTCCGTAATATATCGGCACACACTTATTAGCAAAAGCGTTCCCAATTTTTTCGGTAAACCACCAGTCGTCAAGATAATTTTCTATACATATCGAAAACTTGTATTCCTCGTATATTTGTGCAGTAGTCACATAACTACCGCCATCATAAGTTCCCATACAGTCTACTTTATCTTCCAACTCTTTGCAAAGCGCTTTTCTTATTATGTGTTGCGCACACATTTCCTTGTCAGAAGAACAAAAAGATATGATTTTCGGTTTGTTCCATCTGTCATCATTCCAGTTGCCAAGCCCTTCTTGACCGCCTCCCCACAGAATCAGTCTCGAATTAGGCAATAATGATAACAACTGAGAATCATGGGTAAATACCATTGCAAACTCTTTACCGTTATATTCCATCCATCTATACAGCTCTGGATTTAAAGACCTCGGTTCTATCAAAATAGCTATAGCCTTAGATTTATCTATGCCCTTTTCCCTCATCGCAATATAATCCACTAGGCAAGTAATATACTTTTCACCTTTAACCATATTATGATTCGGAAAATGGTCATATGGGCTATACATCTTAAGCCTCATTTTAATACCTCTCATTTTTGTAAATTTTGCCCATTTAAGACGTTTTTATGTCTTAATGATAGTTTCCTTGTAATTAATATAAAAACTCAAGGAAGGTAGGAAATTTTTATATTTGAGGGCATATTATTTATTCAGCACGTATCTTGCAAACTTACAACAGTGTCCATACTTATCAACCTTCTCAATATCAAACGTTGTAATATCATAGCCCTTTTTCCTTAACTGGAATATTATAGCTGAAAGTCTTGTAGCTCCAAACATGTTAATCGCTTCCATGCTTGTAATGCTTCCGTTTGATTTTAAATACTTAAGAACCTCGCTTGTTTTATTCCTTGCAACTGGCGTTACAGCTTCATGCTTTTTTATAAATGCTTTCATTTTGTTACCTCCTTCTTGGCACGCTTCGCATCCCTTAACTCTTTCCTTCTTGCATTTATCTCGTCTTTATGCAAGTTGTAATAATCCAACGCTTTCTTTCTACGCTCGACTATATTACTATTATACCTCATTTGATTCTTTTTATTTATATTTTCTTTGTTTTTCTCATAATACTTGGCATGCCTCGCTTTATCTTTTTCTTTGTTTTCTTGGCGATACCTCGCAGACTTTTCTTTTATCTCCTCTTTGTTTTCTTGATAATATTTAGCGTGTCTTATTTTATCCTTTTTCTTCAAAAACTCTTTGCCCGCGTCATTAATATCATCCAAAGCATATTTACAGTTTTTTAATTTGCAATTTAAACAATCATATCCACAATTTAATCTCACCCTTGTTTTTCAATCCTTCCAATTTCATCAAGTGCATCAATTATAATTCTTGCTATGCTTTGAGATATTTCACTGTTATTATATTTCTGCGGAAAAGCATTAATCTTAGTCATATACGCTTCATAAAAAGCATCGTCTTTTACTTCCGTATCTCTCATCTCTTTTATTAACTTCCATGCCTCAGTGTACGGTTCGTACACCGAGGCTTTAAATTTATCCATCTGCTGTTCTGTCATATGTTACCCCCATGGAAGGTCATCGTCTTCCTCTGCATCTCTGAATCCCGAATCCTTTTCAAGTTTCATTTCTTCTTGCTGTGGCGCTTTTGCATTTGCCATATCAATCCATCCGTAGTTATGAACTTCATCCACGTCATTTTTTAATCTTTTCGTTTCCTTTTCGTAGAACAGTTCGTTGTACGAATCATCTACTGAGCCAAATCTTGCCTTTGCGCAGTGCCATATATTAGTTCCGCCAGTTCCCGTCCAGTTCACGCCAAAAAATTGATTATAGGAATTATCAAAGGTCTGGTTTCTTCGATAGACAAAAATTATATTATCCATCGCATTAACAATATCTGACGTTCCGCTTATGTCATACATTCCCAAAAGCCCCATAGGTTTCTTGGGATGGCAAACAATAATAATGTGTATGTTTTTGCGCTGTGCAAATTCATGTAACTGCCAAGCAAATCTTGACTGCGCCTCATACTTTTCTTTCGACAATCTTGATATGTCAAGTGCCATCAGATTGTCTATGCAAAGCATGTCAAGCTTATGTCTATCAACCATTTTATCGAACTGCTCAATAATAGCCTCGAAATCAAAACCGTACTGGTTATTGTATAACCAAAATTTTCCTTCAAGCCAATCAGCTATCTTCTCTTGGTACTTATAAGGCACATCATAATAGCCTTCCCACATAGTCGGTTCAACATAACTTCTTCCTGCGCCTTGCTGATACATCCATCTCATGTAATCATCTTCTGCAAGCTCTCCACTAAACACCGCCACGTTATTTCCTGCATCAATAGCATTAAGTATTATCTGTGAGAGAATTGTAGATTTTGCACTTCCTGCCTGTCCGCTTAAAGCCGTAACGTCTTTCTTTCTAAGACCTCTAAACTTTTTATCAAATTCATATATGCCAGTCTTGATAATCTGTTCCGTCTGTTTAGGTCTAGCTAATATCTGCTTTGCGGTAAAGAAGATAGGCTCTCCTTCCTTTTGCTCGATATGTACTGGCTCTGGCTTAGCATCTCTGTTATACGAGTTAAATATCTGCCTTTCTTCTTGCTGACGCTTACGCTCATAAGCGTCTGGCTCAAACAACATTCTTACATCTTTCCACGTCTTATCAGCACATGAATTGTGCAAACACTTAAAGGCAATTGCACCATTGCTACGCTTAAAGATTGCCGCATCCTTACCTGTATGATTATGGTCGAACGGACAATGCGTTAAGCAATACTTCGTTCCACTCCCATAAGAATAGGCGGCATAACTGATTCCATATTTCTGCATCCACGCTTCAATGTCAAAGCTCTCAGATGAATAATTATTGTATCGGCTAGGGTTTATCTGTTCCGCCTTCACAAGCCCGCATATCCTTTTGATATACATTGAATCAACAGGCGTTATGACTTCTGGCATCTTGATAATCTTACTCATGCGATGAGGTCTTTCCTCGGTGTTTAATCCCTTTTGAGCAAGAGTACCATAAAGCTTACAAACTCTTGAAGCATTGAAGTTTACTTGGTCTATTTTCATCTCATCATCAGAGAACAACTCATCTAATGCCATCAAAAAGTTTTTTAGTAAGTCTGCGTTCTCTTTGTTGTTCTGCATCTTTAGCTTGTACAACAAATGATATCCATTGCCAGAGAATCCTATTATCGGTCTTGGGAATCCCTGTTCTAACAAAAAGTTATGAACTTTCCCGCACTTTGCAAGAGCTTTATCTATCTGCTCCTGTGTTGATGAAGTGTCTTTAGGTCTCACAGGGTCTATATCAATCAATATCCATTCTCTCGCCTCAATGTCATTGTCTGATGTTGAAGCAATCTTTCCCGAAATAAGCTTATCTCTCTGCGCCCTGCTATAACAAGCCTCGTCAATCGCATTAAGAACAATATAAACATTTGAATCCTGTAAATCCTGCTTCTTTAAACACTCAACAGCCTTATCTGCACTTTTGAAATAACCGCTGTAAGGGAATTTTGAACGCTGAGATATTATACGAATTTCAAATACTCTGTCATCCCCTTTGATAGCATTAATAGCTTTTCTTACTTCAACTTCGTTGATAAACGTCATATGTATTCCTCTCCCTTACTGATAATCAGCGTACCGATTATTCTGTACTTCTTTTGTCTTTTCTTTCCGTTCTCTCATAGATACAAAGTCTGGTCTGAGAGCATATATGTCTTGCCAAGTCTTAAACACTGACTGGTCTAATATATCAGCCTGTGTATATTCATCCTGTGACAATCCTTCAAGTTTCTTTTTGAGCTGTTGTATCGCTCTTTCAGTCATCGGCTTTTTAATTGCATTTCTCATAGCAAGAAAATCATTGAAAGCTGACTGCACAATCTCTGAATCTGAAAAATCATATTCCTTCAAAAAAACTTTTTCTTTTTTTACTTTTTCTTTTTTATTTATATATATATCTTTATCTATATCTATATCTATATCTGTCTCGTTACCTTGCGTAACGGTATCGTTACATGTAACGTTACACTCTAATTTCTTTTTCTCCCTATACTTCGCAACCCTAAGTCTGGTCTGCTCTCGTATCTTTTCCATGCCTTCAATATTTTGATATTTTTCCCAGTTTGAAACATGAATTATGTCATCAAAAATATCAATCATTCCAAACTCAACAAATGTTCTAAGCGCAAGTTGTACGGTAGGAAGCGGTCTATTAAACATTGTCGCCAACATCTGTTCCGTGAACGGTATATCTTTAGTAAAATAGACATTCCCACAATCATTTACATTTCCCGCAAGCATCAATATTTTGAACCAAATGACAATTATCGAATCTCCTTCTGGCATTGATTCAATAATTCTAATTTTCTTATTATCAAATACATCTGTAGCAATTTTTATCCATTTTACGTCAGCCATTTTTACCCCCTGTAACGTTACATTTTACTTGTAACGTTACACTCATTTTGTAACGTTACATCTTTTTGTTCGTTCAAATACAGTTCATATTCTTTGTAAAGTTTCATAAAATCATCAAAGCGCATACATACAAGAGTTTCGCAATGATTTTTCCTAAAAAAAACAGCAGGAATGTTACCCTTGCCTTCTTCGGAACTATCATTTATTGCTTGTGCCATCCAGTCGTATATCATAATCTTTTCTTGATGCTTGGCTTCGATATGTATTCCATCAAGCCCCACTACATCGGAAGCGTCGCCAGTGTTTCCACAATACTGCGCTGTGCGTCTTGCATCATAGCCATATTCTTTAAGTTTTGATGCAATCTCGCGTTCGTAACGCTTCCCTTTTTCTCTGCTCATTTTTCCCATTCATACCTCTTTTCTGCCACGGATTTTTATAACCGCCGTGGCTCGGTTCGGGTAACTCTATATTATACGAATGGAAGTTCTTCGTCAATACCTTCTGGAATATTCATAAAGCCATCATTATCAGTAGTATTGCTAGCGGTATCTCTAGGTGCGGCAGGTTCATTGCTCTGCTGAGACTGTCTTTCAACAAATTCAGAAGAATCTACAATAACATCAGTTGTATATACTTTCTGTCCGTCTCTGTTGGTATATGAGCCTGTCTGAATATGTCCAGTTATACCAATCTTCATGCCTTTTCTGAAATACTTTTCAATAAACTCTGCGTTTTTATCGAAAGCGACACAACTAATAAAATCAGCGTCATATCTTCCTTCTGCGTTCTTAAATTTTCTATTGACCGCCAATGTCATTCTTGTTACCGTCTTTCCGTTCGCGTTTCTTACGTCTGGGTCTGCTGTGAAATTTCCAATAAGATTTACTACGTTCATTATTATTCTCCTTTTCCAAAAAATAGTTCAGTTACATCTACTGCCCTTAGTTTAGCTCTGTATATTTTATTGTTTCTATCAATTTTATACCAATCATCACACTTAAACTCTCGACAAATAAGTGGTCTGACCTCATAAATAGTACACTTATGAGTAGCTTTTGTGTCATCTAAAAAAGGACATGTGGCATCAAACAAAGCCTCTTTATGAACAAATATAGCGTGTTTCTGTTGTTTTATATTGTGCTTCTTGATGTAATTGCGGATAGTATTGATTTCCTTATTATTCAAGGCTAAATAACGAGAACAACAGTTGCCACACTCACTACATTTTCCATTATGAGTAAAGTCATGTGTGCCATTTTGATAATCATTTGCCATTTCTTCAACGCTTCCAATTTTCATTCTAGTCCTCCAAAAACCCTGTTGAAAATTTTATTATCATCACTGGTATCTTCTTCCTCAAAAAGCCCACTTAAGCTCTTAGCGAGTTGCTTTATACGCTCAATTTTTTCTGTGTATTGCTTGGTGAGTTCCATGAGCCTTTCATTGGACAATGATGCAATCTCTAAAATGTCACGTATGTCATCTTTTTCAAACACTTCATTGTCCATCAGTCCTTTAAAAAGTGATACGAGTTCCGCTTTGATTATTTCAACATCGCCAGTTATTTCAACTTTGCCATTTTCACTTTTAATCATTTCCCGCTCCTTTAGAGATAGTTTTTACCATAGCGTTTAATCCAATCTTCAACAGTTTTGTTGTAATGCTCAAGCCAAGTTTTTTCTGCAAGCTGTTGTAACTCTTCCTTGTAATCGCCATGTTGATGAAGTCTCATATGATGAGAGTGGCATAATTGGCAATGCAAGCCATCTTTTTCAGCGAGAACTCTTCTGGAAGTTCCGAACACCATATGGTGTTTGTCAGTTCCCTTTATGCCATCTATGCCTTGCATCTTGCAAATATAGCAATATTCGTCATTATCTGGGATTATGCTTTTGCTCATGCTGTAATTCAACCTCCCTCATTCTTTGCAACTCATTCGGTGTCAACACTTCGATATCAAGTGCTTTAGCATCTTGTACTGCAAAATCTACAAGAGCTTGCATTTCTGATACCGAAAACGAACTGCTACCCCTTAATAAAACATAATATCTGTATCTCACTCCGTCATTACCTTCAACAGTTGCGCTTCTTGGAGCAATATGGTACGTAAGAGCATTTAAAGCCTCATTTTCGGCTTCTACTGTATCGGGTATTAAAGTATATACAGGTTTATCTTCAACGCGCTGTACGAGACCGAGAGCGCGTAAATTAAGGTTATGTAGTTTGGCTTTTGGTTCATGTGTTTTCACGGCAATCTTTTCAAGTAATTGCCAATAATAAGCATTACTTGAAAGACTGCGCTTCTTTTTATGGATAGTTAAATCCCACATGGCATCTTGGTCTATGCTATTACTTGTTAAAAAAGCTATTATATCTTTTGCTCGACCTACAAATGAAGCCATATTCTACTCCTCTACTTTTTTGCATCTGGTGTGTTTGAAAATTTATTAAGGATAGCAATAGCTTGGGTATCTGTTAAAGATTCAAGATTCTTAGTTTTGAACATCGACAATACAGTAACTTCGTTGATGCCCGTTCTATTCATCTCACTCTTAATTCTTTCTAACTGTTCGGGTGTTACGTTTCCGCCAGACGGAAGAAGTGTTTTATCAACGCTTGATTTCAGCTTCTCATTCAACTTAGCATCAGAAGCGCTTTCCTTTGCACCCTTCTTGTTCTGCTGATTCTGATATTCGTCAGTATCAGCATCTTTAGTATCATCAATCAAGAACATTCCGTTGAGTGCGTACTTTCTTGCATAAGAAGATGTTGCACCAGTTATCTGACTCCAATCCATTCCCTTTTTATCAAGTTCTTCTCTAGCGTAGGCAGTATTTTCAACAGTCTCGCCAGTTTCAATATCAACTAGCCTAACAGCCGCTTTGACATAATACCTATCACCAATAAGTTCAAGTGAATCAGAGATAAACAATGTTGCCTTGTATTTCTTGAGTACAGGCTTTAATCCTTCAAGAATATCCTCACATGAACGATAATTGTACTTCCCGAAAGAATTGTAAGCATTCTTTGGTGCTTTTAATTCTTCTTGAATTGATGATAATTTCTCATAAATCCCCATATTATTCTCCTTTTATTAATTTGTATTTGACTTCCATAAAGTCTAATGTTTGTAAGACTTTATCTAAATCCTTTAGGCTTATAACTATGCTTGCTGTGTTAGACTTTACCGTTGGTTTTTCTTCATGTTTTGTCTCACACTGTTCATCTTTTTGTATAGCACTGATAACTTCTTTGTCTTTTAGATACTGTTGATTTCTGTTGATAACTTCCTTTAAATCTCTAGTCTTCTTATAGATTTTGATAAGCTCATCGTTTATCTCGCTATTAAGTGATTCAATGATTTTTAAATCATTTCTTACGGCTACAACCTTTTCTCCAATATCAAAAGCAATATCTTTTTCAGAGTAAGAAACGTTTGTCCATTTTGGATTAAAAATTAAATCAAATGGTAAAAATTCCTCAAGCCCATTAATATTGTTATCGTAAATCTCTTTTGCTACCTGTGCTTTTGCTTGAGCCTTTTCTTCCGCAAACATCTTGATTTGAGTGTCGATTTCTTTGATAGGTTTATCTATTTCTTCGAGAAGAGTTTTTACTTGTCCTTCAAACTCGTTGTAAGGAATCATAAAATCTTCTTTTAATTCCTTTCGCCTATCATCTACTGCTTTATGAATCTTTCTTAGTGTTGCGAGTTCTTTCTTAAACTCTGGGATAGAGTCTTCTGTCACTGTCAAACCAGAATATGCACTCATTTGAATTGCAAGAGCTTCTTTGATTTCGCTGAAATCGCATTCAATTTTTCCTGCTGTTTGCGTGACGTTTAAATCAAATCCTATCATAATTCTCCTTTCTTTTACTTATAAAATCTTTGTCCGTATTCTTCAAACAGAAAAGATTTATTTTTTCTATGCCAACTCTTTGAACTATTAGAAGATGATTCAAAGAATAAAGCGCCTTGTGATATGTCTTTACCGCCTTCCAATTCGGCTAATGCTATATGAGTTTCACTTGTGGGATTGGCTTTTTTAAAAACCCCATTTCCCATTACAGCAAATTGATACTGTCCGTTGTATTTTTGATAAATAACTTCTCTAACAGTGTTCGGGAAATTCTCGCTTTCTACGCGATTCATAATAACATTCATTACAACAAGTTGTCCTTCTACGCCTTGATTTCCCGCTTCGCTCCAAGCAAGCTTCATAATCATTTCCGCTTCTTCTTGAGTGAGTTCAACAATACTTTCATCTATACGATATTCTTCATTGCTAGAAGTTGTATAAATTGGAATTTCATCATGTTCATCTGTATTTTCATCTATTATATATGTTTCGATAGGTTCTATAACAACTTCTGTTTTTCGGGTTGATAATGTCATTAAAACAGTGATTAATATTGATAACATAATTGAAATAATCCGTTTCATGCCTCCCTCTCCTGTTCATAATTTTGTGTCTGCCAAGAAAATTTTTCTTTTTAACGTATCAGATAAATTTAAAATCTTAGCAAGATTTTCAAACTCGGATATTTTAACCTCGCTACCTCTAATAATAGCATAAAGACGCTCCCGTGAAATTCCTGCTTTTTTAGCAATGTGGACTTTTGTTATTCCACTGTCTTTTATAACTTCTAGCAGTAATTTACCATCCGTCATCCTGTTACTCCTTTCTCATGTGATAAAACAATCATATCGCAAAGTGCTTTAAATGTCAATACTTTTTACAAAAATGTATTTATTTTACACACATATAAAAACAAAAAAGTCGAGCAACTGCCCGACTTTTCCGCAATTCAATCATCAATAATTCCACAATCAATAATATTCATTTTGCATGAACGATAGTATTGGAAATCTCCGTTAGAATTAATGTAATAAGGTTCGCATGTTCTATCGCCGCAATAACACAGATGAGTGCAATAACCTCCGTTTACAACATCTGGAAAAGTAGCATGAAACTTAAAGTCTTTGACTAAGTTCAGTATATTTTTCCATTGTTCTTTAGTAAGCCATCGCCATTCCATGTTGTCGAGCTTGTAAATATCTCTTCCTACACGCTCTCCAACCATTTCTCCTAACGCATTTCTTCCGCTATTTACGTTCGTTGAAACTGTTTCCGACAATCCTCTAATGGGAACTGGTAAAGAAGTTCCGTTAATCGTTAAAAGTGCCATATCAATCACCTCTTATTTGGAGAGCCGACTTACGCCGACTCTCCTTGATAAATAGTATCGTGGTTCATATTAGTCTACAAATCTATTGCCAAGTCCTTTTTGTCCTCTATTATTAGCTTCTGCAATCTGTCTATCTCCTATCTGCACATTAACATCTTTATTGTTAATTGTATCAGCTAAGATATTAGTCTGATTTTCAATAGCATTCTTAATAGATTCATTAGCCATCGACACACCATTCGCTACTGCGGTTACTATCTGTTCATTGTTTGCAACAGCCGCCTTATTTCCGAAGCTTCCAACAAATTCGGGCTTTCCGTTTTCTCGTGCGACAAATAACTCGCCCGTGTTGGGAATACCGCCCATTTGGAAACCTCTCACAAGGAATGAATTTGAATACCAGTTTTCAAAATCCGATTTTGTTCCTCGTGTTTGTCTACCTCCTACAGTAAACGAGAAATCATTAAACTCCCATGCGGGGTCATTGTAAAACTTTGATATGTCATATCTCGTTCCGCCCTTACCACTTGCTACACCATAAACATTAAACGATTGATATGCGCCTGTGTCTTTGTTGCGGAATTTAACTTCAGTTCCATATCCTGTTTGCAATGATTCAAGAGCGCTGACCGCTTCTCTCGGTATGTTTCCAAGCTTAACGTTATACTTATTCAAAACCTCAATATATTTATTGAGTGCATCCGACACACTGCTTGGAGTGGTTGATGCCGAATAAAGGTTTTCACTAGGAGTAAGATTATATTTATCTTTAATGTATGCCTTGATAGCCTCAAGTTGAGTTCTATCAGTAATGGTGTTTCCATTAGCATCTAAGAAGCGAATCTGGTTAGAGCCTGTAGTTAAGTATGAATCAGAGGAGTTAAGAGCCGAACTAAGCACGGATGGCTTTGATTTAGCCCAACTATCTATGCTGTCAATTACTGCGCTTCCGCTTCCAGAATATTTCTGACTTACAAACAATGATGTAGCACCAAGTCCTGTAGTCTTATTTCTGTATTGAGCCTCAGTGACTTCTTGTCCTCCGAGATAGTATTTTCCTCCCCACTTACCATCGAGCTGTCTACTATGAATAATGTTTCCGTCGGAATCGTAATAATTTACTTTTCCTGTTGATACATCAGAATGTCTGTCAGCCCATCCTTCATAGTAATCGTCTTTATGAGGATTTTTTTCTTTTCTTTCTTTTGCTCTCTTCTCTTCCTCTTCTTTAAACTTGTCGTTCGATACAGCGTATACACTTCCATCAGAGTTATATATCTTGCCGTCTTGTTCGTAGCCGCCGCTAGGGATTGTTGCGCCCCATGAACTCTTTTTAGGTTCTTCCTTTTCTTTCTTAGTGTTATTCGATGAGCCGCTGTCAGACGAACCTCCCGAACCACCAGAGCTTCCACCAGATGAGCTATCCGAACCGCCAGAGCTTCCACCAGACGAACCGCCCGAATGTTTATCTTCGTGGTCTTTTGTAGAGCCACCCGAACTTCCGCCAGATGAACCTCCCGAAGAACCACCACCAACAGTATTGTTTGTTCCGCCAGTAGAAGGAGTCTTAGCTGTTCCGCCAGTAGAGGATGAACTTGAGCCGCCATTAGAACCCCATCTGAACTTTAAGAAATCAAGTACAGTACGTCTATCTCCCGAATCAATCTTTTTTCCATTGCTATCAGTTATAGGGAACTCTCCGTCAGCAATTCTTCTTCTAAGACCTATGGGTAAATCATCTGTAAGTCTTACAAGTTGACCGTCAACTAAGGCAAACAGACCGACTTTTCCGTAATTTGTATAAAGAAAAATATCTTTGCCATTATCCGCAGTAACAATTCCATTTCCGTCAGAAGCAGAGCCTCCTGTCTTTCCTCCTGTTGATGAAGAACCACCAGAAGAACCACCAGAAGAACCGCTTGTCGAACCGCTTGATTTTCCAGTTGACGAGCTATTTGAAGAACCGCCTGTCGAAGAATTTCCGCTATCCCTCTTAGCTCCCGCTACCGCAGGAGTATCCTTATTTCCGCATCCGTTGCAATTGCAACAACATGTGCATTCGCACTTAATATTACCAAGCTTATTTATTAATGCGTTTATAGCATCTATAAGCCTTGATGTAGCATTGTTCCAAGAATCTGTCGTTGCATGTGCCTCAAAAGTAATAACTCCATCAAGTTTCTCGTTGAGCTTTGCAAAGATTTCATCAATCTTAGCTTTTGCTCTATCAGCCCAACGAACAAGATAATCATAAGCATTATCTAACTCGTTCTGAAATCCTACGGCAACGCCTGTAAGTATATTAGGTGCTTTAAATGATTCAAGAGACTGCTTAATCCTGTCAAGCCAAGCCTTTACTAAATCAAGAACTTTTGCCATTTCTTGATTAACATTATCCGAAATGCCCTTGAAGAGTTTTATATTATTCAGCTTGTCAAATTCTACTTGAATCCAAGCTACATAATATCTGACAATATCAAGAACTTTAGATAATTCCATGTCGGCTTTTTCGCTAAGTCCGTTAAGGAACTCATCAGCAATACCGTCAAATATTCCTTTTAAATTATCTCTGAATTTTCTTATTCCTTTTTCAACGCTCATAAAGAAGCCACTAATCATGTTGCCTAACTTATTCAAGCGTTTTCTGATATTTGATATTGAGCTGTTTCCAAGAAACATATCGGCAAAACCACCAGTAGTTTGAGAAGAAGTTGTATTTGTTGTGCTAGTAGTTGTTGTGCTGATAGATGAGTTTCCTGTTACGCCTTTTTGAGGATTGCCCCATTTCTTTTTTAGTTCCTCAATCAATTTATCTTCGGCTGTACGGTCTAAAGCGCTATTTTTTACAATCGGCTTAAGATTTCTTGAAAGGATTTTCCATTTCAAATCATCACTAAGACCATCGGTAATAGCATAATCTTTGCCATCTACTCTTATGTATACATCTTGTAAAGCGCCAGATATTGTCTTTGCCTTATAAGTATTTGTATCAGAGCTAGTATAAATAGGCGGCTCTACTTTTGTCGAACTATGCGTTGTATTGGACAATGCTTTGTAATCACTTGCAAAATCGCTTTCTTTCAACGCTTCGTAATATTTTGCATCACCGTAATCACGTTCATCATAAGACTCTCCACCAAACATAAAAGGATTGAATATTGAAGAAGTCGATGATGTTGAAGCGTCAATCTTGATATCTTTCAGCTCTTTAGCAATTGCGCGTCCAATAATTTCTCCGAAATGCGCCCAATCTATATCTTCGAGAACCTCTCTGAATGCACGAGCCATTGTTCTTCCGAAGTTTTCCCAGTCGTAAGCACCACCAAAGCCAGTAGCTATAAGCCATCCTGCGTCTCTCCAATTGACATTTTTATTAAATGCCTTGGCAAGTTGCGCTCCTGCGTCTTCGTAGTTTGAATTAGACTTGAAATTCTCGGCAAACTTTTTCCAATCGTAAGCATCGTAAAAGATATTTAACGCTTCTACTATTGTATCGCGCAATTTATCGTAATCTATGTCGAATTGAGTAAGAGTACCGCCGCTTGCATTCATGCCATTGCCTGCGTAGGTCTCTCCCATTTTCTTTGAGCCTTCGACAACGCCATTAGAGTTAAAATCAACATCTTTTACATGAAGCCTATCTGCAAAGATATCTTCAACGATAAGGATTTTTGACGTGATTTCATCGGTGTTTATATAAGATGCAGTAATTGTTCCGAGCTTGGGGTCTTTAAGCGTAATGGGAACTTTCTTGTCTTTATTGAAAAGGTCTTCCCAAGTTTTCGCATAAGAATCATCCATCTCTGGTGTAACATCCACAGGAACAGAATACTTATCCTTTGACTTCTTTCCACCAAAGAAATCTTTAATCTTCTTGACAAAATCCTCAATCTTCTTCTTAATCTTACCAAAGAACGACGTTAAGCCATTATCAAGACCTTTAGGCTCAACATCATCAAAAGTTTTTGAGAAATCAAACTTATCGGCAAAAGCTTTCTTGATAAGAGATGCCACTAAAGCTCCAAGCGCCATTGCAACGCCCGTAAACGGATTTGTTGCAAAAGTGATGACAGTTAGCATTGTGTACATGATTTTAGCAACTTGCTTTAATAGTAATGGTATATAATCCATCAATACTTTTGCAATTTCTTTTGCTAATTCGTCAAGGTCATTTAATACGGCTTGTGATATAGCGTCTTTTTGCTCCAATGACAATAAGAGCATCCTTAACGATACACTTATTAGCATTCCTTTTAGCTTGCCAAGTTTAAGCTGTTTAACTATCTTCATCATCTGACGGTGAATATCGCTTGTTTCATCCCAGAAAGAATCAACAATCGCTACAATGCCGTCTATGATAGTATTCAGTGATTTAACTATTGTTTTCTCGTTGGCTTTTAAGAACTTAACAAACCTATCCGAAAACTGCTTCATTGCCTTGTCTGCATCATCAGCTACATCGCCAAAGAAATCAGCCGCTCCTGTTACTATTCCGAGTAAAGTTTCTCCGATAATATCAGCAAGCTTTGAAAAAGAATTGCGATTAATCATGCCTTTCAGCGTTTCTTCTATCGTGGTGCTGAACGAGCCGAATGCATCCTGTATCATCTTTCTGATGTTGTTTTTATTAGCGAATATTTTATCTATCGCATCAGCAACACCCGTTGATATCTGTTTTGCTAAATCGCCCCATTTAATTCCCTTAAGAGCAATATCTACTGCCACAACAAGGTCTACAACAACTTGTCCTGCATTAGCAACGGTTCTTTCTAACGCTCCACTGTTTATAGCGCTGTTCACAAGGTCTTTAACTCTTTTTGCAAGAGCGTTAAGGTCTATGTCTAATATTGGTTCAATGAACTTAATAACTACTTTAATTGCTTTATCTAAAGTAACATTAGCGTTATTCCAGAACCTATCATTATTAAGGAAGCCGTTTATTGTATCAACCGCATTCTTTGAAAAATCATTGACGTTTCGCTCTATTGCATTCCAATCAATGTGTTCCATGGTTATGCTTAAATGCTCAGCTAACCACTTTCCGAGATTAAAGTCGGCAGGAAGTGAATCGAAAATTCCTCTCAATGCACTTGATACTTTATTAACTACATCAGCGGGAAACTTGAAAACTTCATCCCAGTTAATTCCATTTAAGCCCTTTTGGATTGCGCCCTGTATTGCGCTTCCAATGTCATAAGCCTTTATGTCGTTAACAACCTTGTGCAGTCCTTCAAAAATAGTGTTTCCGAATTTTGCAATACTTGTGGTTACTTTTGATAAAAATGCTTCGTCAGCAAATACTCCGTTGATAACATCGGCAATATTTGAAGCCCATCCTTTTACGCCTTGTCTAAATGTAGACCAATCAATATCAAGCGCTCTCGTTATCGCGTTCTTGAGATTTTCAGTGAGACTACTAAAGTCTATTCTGCTAAAATCAGAGAAGGCGTTTATAAATATGTCATTTATGATGTGCTTAATTGTATCACCGATATCATTCCAAAGGCGAGTATCTCTAGCCCACTGATTAACAGCATCGGTAATGCCTTTTGTCCATCCGTCAACTGCATGTCTTACTTGAGACCAATTAATTCCTTCAAGAGCTGTTTTAATAGCAAGTGCTACTGAATCAGCCATATTTTTGAAATTAAAGCTCCATGCAAATGTATCAAGATAAGCTACAATAACATCATTAATAACATGAGCTACTGTACTTCCTATATCTTTCCAGAGTTGTTTATCTGCAAAGATTTCATTCCACATGTTTGCCAAACCTTTGGCAAGTGTAACAACTGTATCTCTTATGAGCGCCCAATCAATAGTTTCAAGTGCACCCTTTAAGAACGTTGTAATTGCCTGTCCAAGAGCTTTCCAGTCAAGGTCATGTACTGCTTCGTTGATTATAGCAAAGAGATAATTTACGATTTCGCCTACTGTTTTTCCGAGCGTAGCCCAAAATTCCTTATCTCTAAGAACTGTATTAACTATCTCAAATAATCTCTTTACGAAATTCCTAGCTTTTTCCTGTAAAGCATCCCAGTCAATATCACGAAGCTTATCTTTCATCCAATCAAGAATATCTTGAACTTGAACCTTTATTCCATCAAACGTACCATCAATAGGCACTTTTTCAAACATATCTTCTGGAAGAATGCCTTGTTTGTTGTCCTTGTTGTTGTTTAATATATTAAGTTCGTCAAGTCCATTAGTGAGATTCTTGACTTTCTTGTTAGCATCCTCTACATTCTGTCCATAATCTTCAAAGAACTTCTTCGCTCTCAAGTAATACGGCTGTCCTGTAAGCATAGCCATGAATTTAGAGATGTTTTCTGCAACGCCAGTAAGCATTGTAAGGAAATTCTCTACAGGTGAAGCCATTGCGTTAATCAAAGGTTCAAAGATAGCTATTGTTTGATTTGCAAGTCTTCTCAAAGCTGAGAAAATGATTGAAACATTGTAATTGAGTTGCAATATTTCGTCATTTGCATTTTTTTCAAACAAAACCATATCTTCAAATGCTTGCTTCATTGCGTTTAAGAAAGCGGTAATCGACTTTCTCATCAGCATTCTTGTAAGCATTGAGAAGTATCTTGTTATGGATTTAATAGCACCTTTTAAGATGTGAGTTTGCTTAATAACCTTAGATAACTGGAAATTACTCGAAGCAAGGGTTTTTACAAAGCTAGGAGAAACAGCTAAAAGAAGTGCCTTCATTCCCTTTATAGCGGGCGCAAAAGCGTTGCCAACCTTGCCAAAGATTGAAACAATAGTCTTTCCAAAATCGCCAATCTTACGCAAGGCACTTACAACTATCTCCGCACCGCTACGTACAATAGACACAGCCTTATTCACTGCTCCTGCAACAGCATTAAATGCTCCCACTACAGATGAAAGCATATTCTTTGCAAACTGCATGAGGCTTTGTGTAAACTTTACAATCGAATCACGAAGCTCAGTTATGATTTTATAGTAAGTTTTGAAGATTGCTATAACAACACCCGCAACTGCGGCAACAGCACCTAAAGCAGTTGCTACAGCGCCAAGCGTTCCTGCTAATTCTGACAGCCCCGCAAGCTTTCCCGCATCCATAGCGATTTCTCCGCTTTGAACTCCTTTTCCGAACATAGTTGAAAGCTTACCGACAGACTTGCTTATATCACCCTTTCCGCCAGACAACATTTGTCCAAACTGAGTGAATCCTTTACCTATGCTATTGCGAGTTTCCTGCTCAATTTTTTCGCTTGCTTTGCTTGCTCTTTCAAGTTCGTCAGCAAAAGCCGCGGCTCTAGCGCTAGCGTCTTGAAGAGTCTCTGGCATTGCATCAAGGTCATCTTGAGCTTTTTTTATCTCTTCTTCGATTTCAACCATTCTATCTTTAATGGCTTGGAATCCTCTTCCCATTCGAGATGAACTATCTGCACCTTCGCCATTATTAAACCGCTTCATAATCGAAGCATATCTTTCATATTCTTCTTTGAGATTGCGGATATATTTTAACCCTTCGTTTTCATTGTTGAAACGAGGTGCTTTCTCAATAGCTACATGCAACTGTTCGATTATGGTTCTTAATTGATTAGCTTCTGCGCTTGCTGTAGCCCACTTACTAACTTGAGTCTGGAATACAGAAGAATCTTTATAATTCTGCTTTGTAGCAACAGTCGTTTGCATTTTAGCATATTCTTCTGTAATGGTTTTTAAGCGCTGTTGCAACATGCGCTCAGCTTCCGCAAGGCTTCTTTCAAGCTGTCTAAGAGGTGCACTGGTATCAAACATTGAAGAAATATCAATATCTTTAATGTTTTGCTTTAAGTGATTGGCAAAATCATCCCATGTTCTGTTAGCTGATGTTACTACTTTCTGGAATGTCGCAACGCCACTGCCGTCTAATTTAATGCTAATCTTATTGTTGCTTCCCTGTATACTTCCAAGAGAATTTAAAATCTTCGCCAATGCGTCAGCTATAAGATTAAGCTTGCTAGGGTCTGCTTCTTGCAATCTATCAAGCGCTCTTGTAACAGAACCGAGGTCTTTAAGAGCAACAATCTTGCCGTCTGGGATAACATTAAGAGTGTCAAACAATCTTTCTAGCACAAGTTCCAAGCCGTTAAGATTGCTTACATTCATCTTCATCAAGCCTTTAAGGTTATTAACCATAATCTTAAAGTTATTTAATCCTTGACCCATGCCGCTGAGCTTTGTAAGCGCTTCGCCTATAACAAGTATAGGTTCAACATTTACGCTATCATTGCCCATTATATGAAGCCATGATGATAATGATTTTAAGCCTTCTGCAAGATTCTGGATATTCTGAATACCATCTAATCCCTTGAAAGATTCGAGAGATTTACCAAGCTGAGAAATTACATTGTTTTCGGGAAGAGAAACACTTGTATCTTTCGCAAGGTTAATGATATCTCTTAATGCGTAGAACACATAAGAAAACTTATCCATATTAGTAGGAAGCGCATCGTAGAAAGCTTTTATTTGCGTTCCTAAAATAGTAAGTACATTGTTTTTCTCGTCAAAGTCTGTGTATTTAAGAGCATTAAGAATAGAAGCGACAGGCTGTGCAAGCGCTCCGATTTTTTCAAATTTCTGTAATGCACTCTCAATTGAACTATCGCTAGAAAGAGCCTTTAAATAATCAAGTAATTGAGTAAGACCTTTTGTCTGTAAGTCTCTTCCATTAAGCATATCCAAGGCGCTTATTAAAGAGCCAAGACCTTGACCTAATCCTCCAACATTCTTGTATGAATCATTCAAGTGCTTAAATTTTTCAAGCGTTTCAAAAAGATTACTATTCTTTATAGGCTTTAAAGAATCATCTAAATCCGTTGTTATAGCTTCTATAGATTCACGAACATTATAGAACCCTCTATCTGCTTCTTGGAATCCGCTAACAAGCTTATCCATCGTGTCTTGCACGGTAGATGAGGTTGAGCCGAGCGTCTGAAATGTTCTTGTGAGAATTTGAAGCGTAGCGACTGTTCTTTCAGAACTGCCCGCAATATCCTTATCCCCAAACTTTTTCAGTTCGTTTGCTATTGCGCCAATAGCCCCTACATCAACGTTTTTAGTGTCTTTCAAGGCATCTGTGAGATTTGCAATGCCTTGTGTGGCTTGTCCTACAAATCCCCACTTGCGTCCATTCATTGTGTCTGTAAACGCATTTAGAGCCTGTCCAAGACCTTTGATGTAAGAGAAATCTTTAACATCATTCTTCTTGAAAGACTCTGTTGCCTTACTTAAATTGAGCAAGCCTAGTGCTACATCGTTTATACCTTTTACATTGTCGTCAAGTCCGTTAAATGTATGAAGTGCTTCGCCAAGCTTTTTAATGTTTCTTATGCCAGTAGTAGCATCTTTTTCTACCTTAGAAAGCTTCTCAAGCACATCAACCATTTTGCTGATTCCGCCTGTTACGTCATTTATACCCTTAAGGTTTACACCTATATTGGTAAAAGATTGTAAGGCTTTACCAAGTGAATCAAGCTGTTTGATGGTTTTATTTGCGTCTTTCGTAAACTCTGCAAGACCGCCTAACGCACCCTTAAGCTTTTCAATATCCTTGACGGTTTTATCAGCGTTCGACTTGCCTTTTCCATAATTATTGAGCTGAGCAAGCGCTGATGACATTTTGTCTAAAGAAATTGCGCCTTTTGATGCATTTGCTGAAAACTGCGAGAGTTTGCTTAGCGCACTTATGGCACTGTCAATACCATTTAGGTCGCCACATTCGGAGTCTACTTTAATGAGTAAATCTTCTAATTCTTGCGCCATACCATTCTCCTTTGTAACAAATTAAGGGATAGTGCTATAAGCACTATTTACTTATAGTCCACTATCCCTTGTTATCAATGTGTTATGGGTTTATTTTTTCTCATAGCATTAAACTGTTGTACGTATTTCTCGAAATCTCTGCCTTCTTCAACCGCAGTTTTCTTTTGTTTGCCGCCAAATAGTTCAAACGGCTTTTGAGGGTATTTAGTGTTCTTTGCTAATACCGAAGCGATGGCATGTTGATTATAAAGACCATACAACCAAGCTTCAAGATTAGTTGCGTTTTGTCTCGAATCCATATCCATTTCATACGCTTTTTCAAAAGGTTTTAACTTGCGAGGATTCAAATGCCAGAAAACATCGTAAGGAACGTGCATCAATAATGCCGATGGAAGCCAACCCTCATTTACTGCCTCAGTAAAACTACTATACTTTTTTACTTCTTTGTTGTGGTCTTCCTTGTCTGAGGCTTCTTGTGGTCTTGAGGAGTCGGACGATTCCCAAAACCCGCATCAGCCATAGCCTCTGTGAATACACCAAAGATATCCTCAAGTGAGCCACCATTGCCAAGATGCTGTGTAAGAAGTCTACCTGCCTCTCTAACAGGAATACCTGTCATTACAGCAAGAATACCTCTTGTCATAGTCATAAGCTTTGAACGGTCAAGACCTCCATCCATCATAGCCATTACATCAATTCCCTGTCCTTCAAGGTCACAAACAAGGTTTGTGAAATCAAGTTCTGCTACAGGAAGAAGCTGTGCGCCATCTGCCGTCTGAATTGTAATTGTTCTTGTAATCATAATTCTTTTTTCTCCTTTTGTTCGCCTATAAACAAAATCGCCTAGTTTCTAATACTTAGAAGGGGCAAGGCGTTAATCCTCGCCCCTTTCGTTTTTAGTATACCATATTAGATATCAATGTTAAAGGTTTACCTTTTATCAGCCACTAACTGACTCAACCTTCTTGATAGCCTGTTCACCCTCGTCAGAGATAGTGATTGTCATAGGAATTGCCGCATTTGACTCGTAGCCTCCAACATAAACTGAAAGCTTACCCTGCCACTCGAACTTTCCGCCTACACCATCATCTCCAATCCAAACTTGGTATGTGTCAAGCTCCGAAGCAGAAGTCTTGTCATAGTCAGCTTCCATGATAGCCTGCAAGGTATCATAAATCTCTGAATCGTACCATGCACTGAACTCGTGAGAAGAAACTGTCTGAATACCATTCATGTTCTTCTGTTTTCTATCAGAAAGCGTTGTAATATCTATCTGCTCGGGCGCTCCGCCTAAGTCGGGTACAGATGTAATATCACAAACCTTTGTGAATGTTGCTGTTCCATTAGGTTTTCTGTAAAGATATGAAACATTAGATAATACTGCCATCTTTTTTCCTCCATAAATTCCCTAGCCATAAGGGAGAATTGCCTATATTAAAGGTTGGAAACCGCTAGGCAACGGCTTGTCGGATGCGCTTTCCTATCCAACCAATGTTCTATACATCAAGCCTCTCGTATCTTGCCACGAAACGCTTTACGTTAGTAGGTGTCTCTATTGGTCTAAAGGTTCTACACCTAAATCCCAATGTTCTCATAAAGCTTCTAATTTCAGAAGCCATATTTCTTGCTTGATTCATGTTTCCATCCGTGTATGTTTCTATCTGAAATGCTAGTTTAACTCCTACTTCATTGTTAGAAAGGTCATCCAATGCAGTAGGTGCATCAAGCAAATAAAAGTACATATACGGAATTTTTACATCATTTTCATTGTAATTTTGACCTGTCTTAAGGTTTGGGTACAGGCTTTTCATATATATACTTAAATCGTTATATATCTTATTTGTCTTATCTTCTACCATTTAAGAACCTCATTCCTAATCTTTCTATGCTCTCCAATCAATCTTTCAACCGCTCGATACATAAAAGGATTTGCGGGTATTCCGTTTGTTATATGCCATTTTCCGTCCTCGCCTTTGTACTTCCAGTAATCAAGACCTTCTTGATTATGTACAATATACGAACCAGTGTTCCAATAAATATTATAAGGCGGAGGTAAGGCATTTAACCATTCGTCATTTATTCCTTCATGGAGATTAAGACCGATAATACCTGTTCCGAACTCTATAAACTGCACATGACCGTCAAAAACAACAACTCCTTCTGCACGTTCGCCATAATCATTGATATATACACTTTTCATTAATCCTAGCGCACTACTCGGAGCTTCTTCTAACAAGAGTTCTTTGAAAGTTTCCATCATAGCTTCTGTATACTTCATAGGAAACTCTTTTAAAATCTTTTTATAAGTTTCAAGTTTCTTTATTGCTTCTTGTATACTAGATACTCTTAATGGATTAACTTTGATTACCTTGTCCATAACCATCTATCCTTTGGATAGCCCATACTCTTTGATATAAGCCTTTTGCAACTTTCTTGACTATATAATCTGGTTTTGTATCTGTTGAACCATCCTCTTTAAAGACAGGCGCTACATCTATAAAAAGCTTTGAATACTCATTAATCGGCAAATCCTGCACTGTTGAAATCATCTTGTCATACACAAGGTCTCTTCCAAAAGGCGTGTCGTATATTTCTGAGGTATTCGCGCTTATCATCGCTTTTGCCTTGATAGGATTTGAATAGCTAGGTACAGTATCTCCCGTCAAATACCCGTCATCATCAACTTCATCTACTTCACCGATATATGTTTGATAATAAAATTCTCTTTGATTACCGCTATAGTCAAACATTCAATCACCTTCTTACCAAACATACGTTTTTACTGGTATCTGACTTAAACTGCTACCTATGCTTTCATCGCCACCAGACTGCCAAACTCTCCTAACGCCAAGCTCTGAAAATTCTTTCAAGCCATCGCGTTTAGCTACGTCTAAAGTTGTTTTAGCAAGGTCATAAATTTCATACTCATATCTGTTTATGAAATTCTCACGTTCCTCTGCGGTAGGTATATCACCCTCACCCCAAAAGTAATGATTTAATGCCATGCTTGTTGCTCTATCAAGTAGCACTTCAAGCTGTGCGTCCGTAAAAGAAGTTTCTCCGATTATAGCTTTAAAAGTTTCTATACTCATATCAACCTCTTTTTATCGGCTAGGACATTTCATCCTAGCCGACTTATTTTTAATATCAGCCCGATACTACTGAATCCTCGGGGAAGTCCTCAGAAAGACCAGTAATCTTAGCTGAGAGCCATTCTGCACCGTGGTCAAGACCAATCATACCGTAAATCTGGTAGTTGTCACCTGCACCAGTCTTTGCAAGAGGCTCAAGGAAGAAGTTACCCTTGTTAGGAGTAATCTGCTCCATAGGACGCATGATTGAAGGATTGAACACAAGTGCTGTTCCTACAGGGATTGTAGGCATAAGCTGTACTGCTACTGCTCCGAAAGGTGTAAGCACTGTCTGAATCTGCAAGCCATTGATGTTACGCTCTCTAGGAACTGCTGACATGCCGTTCTTGTTAGCGTCATAATCAAGCTGTGCAAGGTGTACTGCTGACATACCAACAACGATATTAGAAATATCGCCACCTGCATTAGCGATTGCCATAAGTGCCTTTGAGATAAGATTACGTGTGAGATAATCACCACCTGCGTTAATCTCGTTGGTAGTAATTGCTGTAAGAATACCTCTTGACTTGTTTACCTCGTTGTCAGTTGTAGCCTTATTGAATACACCGTTGATAAATGTATACTCAATATCCTGCGCAATCTTAGCCATTGCTCTCTCAATCTGGAATGTAAGTTCACTCTGAGGGTTAGGCTGTTGTCCTGCAACGTTAACGCCGCTCATTGTTCCCATGTTAGCCTCTTTTGCGTAAGATACGCTTACAGACTCTTGGAAAATCTGAGTAACGTTTGTCAACTGGCTTCTTGTTGAAACAAGAGCTTCGGGCGCTGTAAGTGAAGCGCTCTCTGAGATATTAGGCTGTGAACCCTGTACCGCATTGTAATACTGTCCTGTTACAAATTCCACATGATTAGTAGTTCCTCTATTAGCTCCGATAATTGTTGAAAAAGGAGTTGTCTCAACGCCCTTTCTGAACAACATTCCGCTAAAATTGGGAGTACCAAAACTCATAGCTGTTGCCATTTCTTTTCCTCCTTAATGGTTATTGTGCGTTCTGTTGCGCCCCCATAAGCTGAGCTGTAATAGCTCCTTGAAGGTCGCCAGACGCAAGCTTTTCTTGATAAATTTTGTTATAATCAATCTGCCCGTTACCATTTCCAGAAGCGGGTTCTGGCATGTGTGCGTACAACTCTGCTGTAGTCTCTTCCTTGACTCTCTTTCTTTCGGATTCCAAAAATCCCTTGAGAAGAGTATTTACAGCCTCCTCTTCGCCTTCCATTTTCATCTGTGCAACCTTTGTTGCATAGTCTTTATCCATTCCAAGCGCAAGGTAGCTGTCAACAGAATCCCTAAAAGCATTTTTCTTCTTCTCTTTTTCAAGCTCATCTCTCATAAGAGCAATCTCTTCGGTTTGCTGTGTTGTTAGCGAACTCTCAGATGCAATCTTTTCGCTTAATTGTTTCTTTAAGCTACTAATCTGGCTTGAATAGTCGTCTATTATCTTCTTTTGCTTGCGAAGTTCAATCTGCATAGAAGCATTTGCCTTCAAAAGCTCAGAATCTTTAGGTTGTTCTACGTTCTGCCCTTCTTGTGTAGCAGTTGAATTAACATCCTGCTGTTCAAGGTTCTGCTCGTTCTGGTTAACAGTAGCGTTCTGATTGTTATTACTAAGTTCCATGTTTAATTCTCCTTTGCGTTTAAATTTATTACACGCTTTTCTCTAAGCGAGTGCGTTTACAGTTCTCTCTGATTTATTTATATGTAAAAGGCTTATAGCCTCGAACATCATTTATATTCTGTAGAACATCTACAGTTATCAAGCTCACTTTCGCTTGCTCCGAGTGAATCATCTCCCGCAAACATCATTTGTGAAGTACCGACATTAAAAGGTTCATCTATATCTACCGTAACGCCTTCCATAATTTCATGGGTAGGTCTTACTCTTTCATCTAATGATGTATGCCATATCTTTTTCTTGTTTTTCGCTTTTGCCTCGAAATATTCTTCATTGTTATATTTCCAATTGGCTTCATTTAATGCGATTAAATTTGCTCTCGATTGACCGAGCCATGTTTCTATTTTATCTGAATTTGCGATTATAGCACTTACCGCAACTCCTTTTATTACTGAATCTACAAAATCATCAACATCCTTACGTTTGTTTTTTGTAGGAATAGCTGTTATATTGTTCCAAGTTACTTCTTGTATCTTTGAAGCTTTCCTAAAAGCTCTGTCTATAACCACCTTTGAATATGCGTCATTGGCGGTTATAGACGTTTTTGTTATCTCAAGATACTTGTCAACTATTTTATCTATATAAGCCTCTTGATTGCTCTTAAAACTACCGTTTAAGATATCTGCAAATTCCTCATCAAACAAGTCCATAAACCAGTTTTCAAGTTCTTCTGCAAGAAGTATTCTTCTTGCTTTTTGAGGATTGGTTATAAGCATTGTTGCAAAGTATAATTGAGGACTCATATCATTTACTTGCTCCGTATACCCTATGTGTTTTCTACCTGTGCTACAGATGAAGGCTGAATCGACTCAGAAACCTGTGATTTCTTTTCGTTATTTTCTCCACCCGCGCCATCTTCGCTCTTACTTGTAGCGTCAACACCTTCGTTTGCAATCTTTTTCTGAGATTGTTCTATCACTTCTCTTGAATCGAGCCATGCCTGTTCTGAATCTGAGAACAAACCTACTGTCTGGAATGCCCAAAGACCATCTACTCCCGAATTGAGAAGCGTTGCCAGTGCGTTTGCCTTTGATATAAGGTCATAGTTCTTATTTCTTGGCATTGATATTTCTATATCAGATACATCTATTTTTGAGATGTTATTGAAATGTCTCTTATCAAGTTCGATGCTTTTAGCAACAAGTCTCAAGATTTCATTCTCTGGCTCTGTGAAATTCTGTTCCACTGCCTTTGCTGAAAGCTCTAGGCTCTGCCATCCATTTGAAAGTTGCATTGCTCCTGTGGTAGAACCACCGCTTGCTTCTTGCCAAGAAGGTGTTGCAGTTATTTCTTCAACTTGCCTGCTTAAGAAATCTGCAAACGATTGAATCTGTCCTTGGTCTAATACTTGAGAAAGATATGCTATTTTAGCTTCTTTTCCATCACCATTCGACTTTGTGACAATCACTCCGTCTCCATCAATCAGCTTTTTCTTTTTTTCTTCATCAATCATGCAGTTGTGAAGCCAAAGCAATGACTGAACATGCTGTGCAACATCGTTTATTCTATCTGAATTAAGAGTATTTATTCCATCAAGAATAGGTATTGCTTTTTCAAAAACACCCATTCTATCAGTGTTTTCAAACTCTACGATAGGAATTATGCCGTACACATTGACTGTTTCATCAACAATCGTGTTTGCATTACCTACCACATAGTTCTTAATTGTGAAGCACTTATTAGGAGTGTATAACGTTGCAGTCATACTTCCATCTGCGTGTGTATTATAAGTTCCTCTTAATAGAGTTTCTCTAAACGCATCGTTTCTTACTACACTAAATGTCGTGAGAGGGTTAAGCGTGGTGATTTTAAATGGAGAATATTGATAGGATTTATCGTTTCTCCAAACCATTTGATAGCCAACACCGCATGTCATAAAATCTCTTGCAAGTTGCAGGTCTTTTTTCGCCTTGCTCTGCTCAGCCATCATTTTATTTATCATGGCTATGTTATCGCTATCCTCATTATATGAGGTCTGAGGTTTTCTCGAATCATCCTCGACTTTTCCTCTTTGAGCATAAGTAATAGGATTTCCAAAACAATAACCTACATGAGTGTCAACAATCCTTGATGCTATATTAATTACCAACTTTTCGTTTATATCTGGACGAATATCTTTTTTTCTTTCTATAATAGGCTGTTTACCTCTTGTATAGCTAAAAAGAAATTCCTCTCGTATAGCATTTTTTTGATGTTCTGAATAGGCAGTTTCAAAGATTTCTAGTACATTATCTTTGGTGACTTCTTCAACATCTGTATATATAATTATTCTTCCATACGTGGAATCAGCGTTTACAATAACAGGCGTTGGATTCATGCCTATCCTCCTAAAAAAAATAGAACCGAATTGGTTTCAATTCGGCTCTATTGGCTCTCACTATAGTGATTATAGCAAGGTTTACCAATCTCTACAATACCTTTGTTTATTTTATGTAGCTTTTTTTAATATGTTTACTTCTCATGGTCTGCGTTTTGTACTGCTTCTAACGCTAACTCTTTCCTGTTTTTATATTGTTTACGCTTTCTTTTTGCTCTTTTTACGATGTATCGCTTACCCTCTTTCTGTCCAAAAGGAGTCCTAGCACCATAATACTGCTTATACTCTGGATAGAGCGGAAGTACCTTTGCTATGGTTAAATCCTCAAGAGGTCTCCTTCCACATATGATTTCTCTAAGCATTTTAGCGCATTTAAACTGTAAAACCCATCGGTAAACATGGTCTGCACCATTAGGATTGATTTCATTTTTAGGTATCTTAAAAAGCCTTCTGTGCAGATAAAAACGCCCGATTCCTTTAATATCAAGGTCTGCTTCCGCAGGATTAGACATTAACTCTTCAACACCAACCCTAAGTGCCGTCAATAGCACTTCTTTTACCAAAGCACGAGGTATATTACTTTTTGTTTCCCTCGTTGTCTGGTCGCACCATTCTCCAAAAGTCATATAATCACCTCAAAATCCTAAACTAGCTCTGCTAATCACCTCTACTTGAGAACTCTCAAAAGAATTTATATAAAGAGCTAACATAGCAAGAGCATCAACACCATCATCATGTTTATTCTTTCCCATTTGTACATAAGAAAGAACACCTTGCATGAATTTCTTGTACATATCCGTCCATTCGGAGGGGTCTTTAAATACTACATGCTTCTTTACCCAGTCCGAATTAACAATAATCTTTGTCTCTTTGTTTGTCGTGGTATACTTCTTTGTTATAGAACATCTTCCGCCTTTTTCGTTTACCAGACGTTGAACCTCGTTTCCTGTCCTAGAACCCTCTTTATTCGATTCAAACTGGCACATCTGAACCTTATTCCTAACCAGACAGTTCGCATTTAGTTCATCTAGCGTATATGGAGAACCATTATCATACACAACATCTTCAAGGTAGAACTTCTTTCCATAGCCATAAACAACTAACAAACAGTTAAAGTCAGTTCCTACGTCCTTTGTATCGCATACGCCTAATATAGAGTCGGCTTCTTTTGTCTTGCCTTCATCATCACAAGGAAGCCCGCCAAGATAGAACTGCAATTCCTCTTTCTTATAAAGCAATCCTTCTCTTTCAATCGGGTCTGACATATATAAACACTTAAAGGTGATTTCATCCATGACATTTTCCATTTCTTTGAAGTAGAAAGTGTCAAAACCTTTGTCGTATTTATAATCAAACTGGCTTTCCCCGTTTTCATCATAGCAACCATAAGCCAAGAATCGCGCCCTGTCATTACCTTCATTCTCTCTTATAAAATGACCTATGGGGTCATGCACAGACCATCTGGTAGCTATTGATATTTCCTTACACCCTTTTATTCGTCTTGATTTTGCATCGTTCACGTATTTCTGATAAAGGTTTTCAAGTCTTTGTACGTTCATGGCTTCTTCTGTTCCCGAAACCAAGTCATCACTCAAGATAATGCCACTTGCTCTCGTTACACCCGTCATTGAAGCATCAATTGAACGACACGTAAGAGATTTAAAGGGCTTATAGCTATTAAGGTTTATATATTTTTCTTTATCAGACCTTGATTCAAGCTTTACGTTAGGGAATATCTCTTCCCATGCATATTCTCCGCTAAACATTATGTCGCACATCGAACGATGAAACATGTCTGCGATTGTTCCTGTATAGGAAACATAAAGATTGAAACTATCTGGGAACAAGCCCATATAGAAAGACAAAAAGAACTCGGCAAGAGTTGTTTTACCTGCCCCCGGAACTACTGAAACCGTCAATATATCAAGCTTATCATCTAATATATCTTGAAAACCCTGTACAATACCCAGTTTATTCTTTAATACTTCTCTTCTCGGTAAATAAAATTGGGCATCTGGCTCTCTTTTATGCTCAAGAAATATCATGTAAGAGTCAAAATCTTTAAAATACCTTGCAAGATATTTCAAGGATAGAAGGTACACTTCATAAAAGGCGGGGTTCTTTACGGTCTGAACCAATGCGATGTTCCTGCCTTTTTCGCATACCCTACGTCCTTCTTCTTCGTCATTATCTGCAAGGTAAATATTTTGCCCCATTTCTATAAAATCTTTTAGACGCTTCGGATTCGTCTTTAAATCTGGGGATAATTCTAATCGTTTGATAATCGTTTTATTATTCATATTATTGGCATATCGTATTTTGCTTCGGAATCCATAGAATCATGCAATTCTGAAAGAATTTCTGTTGCTCTCGATTCTCTTTTGTATTGTCCTAGCAGATACGCAACCTCCCCACCTAAATTTAGCAAGAAAAGTCCATAGGCGCTATTATCAACGTCTACAAACTTACTCTCTTGAATATATACACCTATAAATTTACTTGTATCGTAAATCGCTTTTCCATCTTGCGTCTTTATAAACATTAAATCAACAGCAAAGCGCCACCCGCTTTTACACGAATGGCGCTTCGGCTCTCCTTTTATTTTATTTCAACGGGCAAATCTGCTAGCTTATACTGCTTCCATTCGCCACCAAAATAAATACTTGCATCTTCTCCATTGATAAGACCTTTATATGGTCTGCCCTTCCAGAAATAAGCAAAATCCTCTAAAAATACAAAAGTTACCTGCTTTAAGTCCGAAGGTATCTCGTAGCTTGTCTGAGTTTCGCCGCTAATACCTTGCATGACTAAATCATGGAACAGAGCGCTCCTAGTGGTATTATTTCGCTTAACGTACCAATCAATCTTGTCAATCTCGTCCTCTGTGAATTTACTTGCTACTGTTATAGACTTACCCATCATACTCCTCCTTAATCAACGTCAATGATATCGCCCTCTATCAAGGGTATATCATCCATAGGTATTCTGTTTGCAATATCTGCAATGTTTGTCTCGACTTGCTGTAATGAAATGTTTGAATTGATAGTTGTTTCTGTTCTTGCTTGAACGTAGTCGTGGTTGTTATTCATATCCTGCATGAACGCCAATGAATTAATAAGCCCCGCATAAGCATTTTGCTTTTTACATCCTGCAATCGCTGTAGCGATATTATTGGCAACTTCTGCAAGCTCTACATCCTCAGACCTTCTATACTTCAAAAAAACAGGTCTTGAGATTTTTGCGAACGTACAGAAGTCCTCTATATCTGGAATGATAGTAACTTCATTTTCATTCGCTTCTACAATGTTTTCAAAGTATTCTCTGGCTTTTTCATAAAGAGTCTCTGCGTTATATGTGACTCTTTTTCGCTTGTTCTGTATGGTAATCTCTTCACCAGTTTCAATCACTCCGAACATGTTCTCAAGCTGTCTTTTCGCAAGGTCTACGTTCCACTGTCTACGTTTTTCGTCCTTATTAAGCGCTTTACCTCTATTATAGTCTACGCCTCGCTTTTTACTGTAATTAGCCATCATAGCCTCCTACACGTTCACTAAAAATACTTTCTTACAATTACTTCCCTTGCATTTAACAGGAAGGTTTTTTATTTTTGTGTCATCTCGCAGTAAAAGTGTTTTCTTACCGCAATATGGGCAACACACCCACTCTTGTCCGTTGTTATCTTCTCTAATAGTACCCTCTTTCATCTGTTAATCCTCTTCATGGCATCGTTAAGCTGTTTACATTCTTCTACAAGTTCCTCTTCGGTCTCAAATAAATCGCTTTCCTTGAAATATTCATTGCCATACTTCGTATGAACATAATATAATTTAGAGCTATCGGGCATTATTATTTCTTTCATCGTCACGAATCTTACTATCTCTGCGTTGTAGTCTTTTACTACTATTACATACCCTTCCCTCATAATTAATCCCCTTTATTTTGTTCCAGTAGAACCTATACCGCCCCTGTCTGAGTTCCCGAGCGTTTCAACCTCTTCAAATTCTATTGTAGGCTGATGCTCAAAAATCCTAAACTGACAGATTCGGGTATTTTTCTCTATAAATGTGTCCTCTGTTGCATATGCGGGAAAACACCACTGGTCGTTATCACCGCAATAAGATTCATCAATGATACCTACGCTGTTTGAAAGAAGAATCTTATGCTTTTTGTAAGTAGAGCTACGAGGATATACATGAGCCTCATAGCCTTTAGGTAGTTCCATTGCGATTCCGAGAGGAATCAGCTTAAGCTCTCCCTTCTTAATCACGGTATCTTCGGCACACCTTAAATCAATAAGGTCTCCTACTGAAATCTTCTCAATCTTATCAATGTCTTTGCTTAAATACTTAATCCTTATCTTCATTCTCTAACTCCTGTTCATTAAGTTTTATTCGCACATCTTCATAAGATGCAACTATTTTAGGTATCAGCCATGCAATCCACTCTACAAGGTTCTCGTCATCATCATAATGAGTGCCTGTTTCTCGGCTGTAAGCATGAACCAACTCGTGCAACAGAACTTCCTTCAATGCTACAAGGCGTTCCTCGTCTGTTGCGTCACTTTCAAGAATAATCTCTGGGTTTCTAACAATGATTTCGTGCAGATAGCATTTACATACCCCCGCTTTGTCTGACAACAGCGGATTACGTAAATCGTCTAATTTGATTTGGTACTCCGTACCTAAGATGTTTGTAGATACCATATGCCCCCTTTCCCTCCTTATAGGAGGTGACGCGCATAGCCCCTTACAATAAGTTACCATGCGCGTCCATACATACAACGTTATAAACAAAAGACCACTGATAGTGGCGAATTAGTTACTAGGCTTTGACACCTAGTAACCGTCACGAAAGGAAAGACAATCACGCCGCATCGGTTTCCCCAAACCTTTACGGCGAAGATGCGGGTAGGAATCGAACCTACTTAAAGCCCAAGCCCGCATCTGCCTTCACAGAAAGGATAAAAAATATGAAAAAACCCACACCCGCCAAAGAGACAGGAAGCCGTAGGCGAGAGTTGAACTCGCGTAACCCATCTACAGCATCACATTTCAATAAACCTTTACTGCGCCAGACTTGCAGTGTTTTAAACTTATCAATGTGTCGTATAAAGTATGCGCCGTCGAAAAATCTTGATTGCTAGATTTTAAGTATACTTTACACATAAGTTTTTTGGCGTTGATGCAATCATTTAATACTACCAAGGGTTAATGCGACGGTAGGAGTCGAACCTACGTCATGTTTCGTTCTGCCGTTGAACTACGTCGCACCTAATGCTCAGATATTTTGAGGGGGAATATCTGAAAAGGTAGAACCAAATGGCAAACTGGTTTCCCAGTGACGGCGCTGATAGGAGTTGAACCTACGTCTAGGCAGTCAAAGTGCCATGCACTACCGTTGTGCTACAGCGCTATCTCATCTATTAGTAGTATACCTCATATTTGATGATAAGTAAACCTTTTCTTTTAAATTTTCTTCCCAATGTTTACAAAACATCTTATCATCAGTAAGATTGCCTAGCTCATCGCTATTTCTACAACAGCAAGCGCCGTTTACATGCCATCTACAAGTATTACATTCTTTCATTTACACACCTCATCCTTTTCTGTCTAAACTGCTTAAACCAATTACAGATGCCGTCACTTTCTACTTCTTCGTTTTTCAACTTACAAAAATAATACGGGCGCTCTTCTTCGCCATCCCACTCGTAATTAAAGTCACAGTACGAGCAATCACTGCATTGCAGACGCATCTTCAATCAACCTTTCTACATCACTATACTTTGCGGGATATACACCAAGTTTACTGCCCGCATTGACAGTTAAAAGCACTTCGCCATCCCCATTGGGCGTTATCTCTACAACATATCTCTCGTTTACCCATGTACCGTTTAATGTCTTAATCATAATACCTCCTTATCTCGTTAGCAACGTAATCCTGCACCCATTCTTTTGTCGCTAAATCGCCTATATCTGTCGTTGAGCGATGCTTTAATGAGTTTATCAAGTCTTCACACAAGCTATCAAGAAGAGTAAACCAATATCCATCCTCATGCCCGTCTCTCCTAGCAAGCCTCTTTTTATCCGCAATCCTTTTTCTAATATCCTCTTTCTTAATCGAAGTAAACATACTTTACCCCCTTCACTCTATATCTTGACCTACCCTTAAGCTCTATATCGCCTCTTTTTACCAGATTAGAGAAGTGTCTATGCACGGATGCTATACTAGACAATCCTACGCCCTCGCCTATGTCTCTCATGGTAGGTGTAACGCCCTCTCTTATCATATAGGCTTTAATAAACTCTAAGACTTCATCTCTCTTCACGCCCAATCCTCCGTTCCTTTATCCATATCATACAGGCTCTCAATCACTCTTCGTTTCATCTCGTCCTTCTTCTTATCCGTGACCTCTAAGGCATCAATCACTTCATCGACCGATATATAATCCTCTTCAATGACCTTATTCTGATATCTGAACTTACCTTCCTCATCACGATAGATTAACTCTTTATCAAGCAGAAATCTGAATATCTTGGCTAAATGCCCTGCATCAGTGCCTATCTCTTCCGCTATCTCATCAAATAGCCCGACATTCCATCCCGTTAGTTTACCTCTTATTACCTCAGATAAGCTCAGACCAGTCATACTCGCTTCATCCCGTAGCATCTTCATCTGTTCACTGTTTACTCTCACCCTAAGAGTCTCACACAAATCTTCTGTTGGTCTGCTCATTTCTTATCTCCCTTAACGCTCTATAAATCTCTTTCTCATCGCACCCACCTTGCTCCGCCTTATCAATGGTCTCTACAAGGTATTTTAAGGCATCTATGCTCTTTATCGCCATATTTACAGCCCATTCTTTCTCTGCGGGTGATACTGGCTCTCCATTTAATATCTCTTTAGCCCTCTTTGTCCACATAAGTCCTCCTTATATTTCATAAAAATTGCATGTTTTTTTCATGTTTATTTCATAAGAACTTCTGCTTTATTTCATAAAAATTTCCTGTTTATTGCATGGTTATTTCATGTTTTTCTCATGGTTATTGCATCAATTTTGCACCCTAGCAATGCTTCCAGTACATCGTCTGCATCATCTACCAATACCCCGCCTAGCTGTTCAATCCTGCTCATCATCTTAAACTCTCCAAGTGTTATTGGTGTCGGTATGTCTACGTCTTCTGCCATACGTATCACGTTCCTTTTCCTTTCCTCGTTGACAACCAAGATTCTCTTCCCTGTCTCATGGCTCATCGCTATGAGTGCTTTCGTCTTTCCAAGTCCTTTTCCTCTTATTATCTTTCTCATAACTCTCCTTTCTATTTGCAAAATGGGTTTTGTGGTACAAAATATTACCCTAAAAAGTTTTGTGGTACAAAACCCTTACCTTGAAAAGTTTTGTGGTACAAAATGCAGGGTTTTGTGGTACAAAATGTTACCTTGATAGAGTTTTGTGGTACAAAACTATTTATTTTGTGGTACAAAACTCGAAACCCGCTCTGGTGCTGAGTTATTTTGTGGTACAAAACTATTTCGAGGGGTTTTGGGGTACAAAACTATTACCTCGTCTGGGTTTTGTGGTACAAAACTCTCTCTTTTCTCTATTTTTGGTATCGGCATATATAGCAAAATGACACTTTTTTTAGAAGGTTTTGTGGTACAAAACTCAGAAAGCCCATAACCACGCGGTTTTATTTTGTGGTACAAAACTTGTGGTACAAAACTATTTTATAACCGAATAGGGTATGGTGTCAAGTCTTTTTGGATTTGGGGGTGGAGAGAGGGGTTATTAGGCACGGAAGAGAGTTCAAAATAAACCCCCATACCACGGGTACTAGCTGTTCTTAATAAAAGTTGACAAGAAAATCGTTCGTAATCAACAACCCCTACACTCCGCATAAATAGGCGGTTCTCAGTACCTTCGTTTAATGGTAATTATACGAAAGTGTCTATATTTAACACGGGTGAATGTGCGGATTATTCAGTGTTTATGCGGGTTTGCGCGACTTCTTTTTTAGTGTCACCGCGATTTGTTTTAATTTGCCACCCCACCAATAATTTTTAAAGACATAATATTTTCATTCTAAAAAGTCATTATTTAGAAACAGCTAGTATCATTTATAACAGCTATGAATATAATAAAAACTAATACCAAGAAACAGCTTAAAGTATAAATCAAACATAATATAAACAAAGTAATAGAATGATAAGACTGTATATTTATATTGGTATATATGTAGTAATGGAGATGTGCAACAGAGGGTGGCTCGGACACTTCGTTGTCCGATGCCTTCTCGCCTACGGCGATTACAGGGGAGTATCCGAGGGTCATTGTGTCTCATCTTGAATAGAGCAGAGGGATAGCAAGAAATATAAACAGAGAAATAATCAAGTACCCAAACCCACAGGGCTTTATCTTGTGTGAGCGTCACGACTCGTCTCACGACTCGCTGTTTATAGTCCGCAATGCACACATCCGTGTGTGCAAAGCTCAGTAGGCACACCAAGTTCCGACTAAGTGGCTAAGATTGTCTGTTACTTCGTGTAACAGCCAATTTTACCCACTAAGTCTCCACATTATAGTATGGGAAAGTTCTAAGGGTCTAAATAACAGCCCCTAAGAACTTTCGGCAGAACCCGACAAGGGTGTGGGTTTGAGGTAAACACATTGCTATCGTGCGCCACTACACATCACCGCGCCACGAACCACGTTAAATCCGCACGTTCCTACGAAACCGAGCCTTTTAAAAGCCAAAAATACTTGTAGGCTCGTTTTCTGGCTAACGACTCAAACCCCATAAAGTTTTAATAATATTTTTATACAATCTGTCAATAACAGCTATATCAAAATTAAAAGCTGTGTTGACAGATTATACAAAAATATTCCTAAAACTTTACAAGCCCTTGTCTGAACCTGCCAATTCACTAACCTTTGCTAAAGCAAAGCTAAGTGAATCCATACACAGCAGAAGGTGTAATTATTGTCAGCTAAATAGCTAAAATCGAAAGGAGATTACACTATGAAAAACTTTAAGGAAATGATTTCAGAAATCACAGCAAACGCAATGGCAGAGATTGAGGTAAACGAAACAATCAATCTTGTAAATGAGGAGCAGAACGCACTCGACAAAGCACTTGCACGTCTTGAATCAATGGACACAGACGTTCTTGCAAGAGCTAAAGAGGATGCAAACGCCGTTGACGGTCACACACGCTACTACGATGTAATGAGTGGTTATGAATCACAGTACATGAATCGCAATGATTGGAGAGTTGCAAGAAAGATACGCAACAATTCAGCTTACAACATTCGTAAAGAGAACTACGAGGCAGAGCAGAAAGCTAAGTTTGAATATGATTTAATTCAAGCAGGAGTAAAGAAAGCTACAATAGCAAAGATAAAGAAACATAAGAGTTTGCCTAATGCAACATATGTAAAGATTGACAAAAAGGTTTACACTAAAGATTATAAGCCTAGTAACAGCTCATTTGAAACAGTAAGAGTTGTTGACTACAAGATATATCACAAAGCAATCGTTCTTGAGGTTGCATCGGCAGACGCAGAGCGAATCACAGGTTACTTCGACGATATGATTAACGAGTACAATGCAAAGCGTGATGTTTACTTCGATGTAGATACACGTAACGAATCAACTTATCATGTCGTATTCAGATATGAGCCTTTCGATAGGTTCGGTAAGCCGAACAAATACGACGGAATCATGCAGTTACGTAACTTCTTAAATCAGCAGAAGTTCATAACACAGCAAAAGCCAGTTCGAGTTGGTGAGTATCTCGAAATCCTCAAAGGTAACAAGGTAAACCTTCCGCTTTCGATGGTTTACAACTACACAGAGAAATCCGATAAACTCACTGTTTATAAGGTTTACGGCAACTTTGAAGAGTTCGACAAGGAGCTTCGCGCTGAATAGTATAAATCGCCTAGAGGTTAACAGCCTCTAGGCTTTTTTTATGCCAGTTTACCGAGTATATCGAAATTTAATAATGCTCTTGTGCCACTCCACTCCATTTCAGTCAAGAGACGCTTCGCTTCTGCTCTTGACTTCCATTCCGCTACATGGCGAGTAAATGTTGTACTTAATAAAACGAAAGGAGCAAACGAATGAATCAAATCGAAATTATATATAACAAAGAAAAACAAACATATAATCTATTCGTAAATAACGAATGGTACGCAGAGGGAGATTATGAATAAATCGATAAGATGGTTACGAATATACGCAACTGCGAAATAGAAGAAGAGGAAGAATGGGAATTTGCAGAGGAGGACACATGGGATGAATAAGAGAAAGAAACCAGTGCAAATAGGAATCTTAAGAACAGTTGATTTCATAGTAATCAGAATCACAATATTCAATAAGAGCAAATTAATATGGATAAGACGCGATGTGATGGAATTTGATATGTTCTGTATAGCAATAATGATAATGATAAATCTCTTGATAATAAGCTTAACGCGCAGAGCAGAAATGCAATGGTATGAAAGAATAGCCATTGTGCTTATTGAAAGGGCAATGATAGTTAAATACATAAAGACAAGAAAAGAAATAAACGAAAGGTAGAAAGGAGAGTTATGGCAACTATATACACACGTTCAATCAATGGAGTGAAAATACGCTTCGGAAAGTATTCCGATAATGATTATGTAATCTATGTCGGAAACAGGTTATATGCAGAGATTGACAACTTGGCAGACGCAAACAGGGAATATAACAATGTGGATGAACGAGTTGTCAAATATCTGGGTATGTAACAGCTTCGCTGTGTTAAAGAATACAGGAAGAATAGTGTCTACGACGCAAAAATGAAAAATAAAAAAATCGAAAAAGTGAAGGAGGTAAAAAATGAACATAGTTAACGTTCTAAACTTGTATAAGAGATTATACAAGGAAACAGAAGTCAAGGTTGAGAATCACAACATGCGGATTATCGACGAAAAGACAGGACTAAACTACATAGTAGATAAAGAGAGCGATATTCCAAAGATATTCTCAACAATAGGCAGAATGAGGACGGATTTAATGATGACGTAGAAAGAAGGTAATATGGAGGAATTATTCACAACAAAAGGAAAAGGTGAAGAATTAAAAGCAATTTACCAAGACAATAAATTTAAAGTTGTGTTTGTATACCCAGACGGCTCAAGATATGAAGCAGACGAAACAAATGATGTTTCAACTCTGGTTGAATCATACAACTTTTGGGGATTGCTTACAGGCTTATTTAACACTCCAATCGAAAGTAGTCAAGTTGAAAAGCACTTGACAACTTCCTCATTACGTGTTGATGAGAAAATGTAATTGAAAAAATGAATCAAAAAAGGAGAATAAAAAATGAAAAACGAAGAAGCAATTATGCAGATGAGAGTAAACCTTATGAGAAATAGACAGATTGGAACGACAGGAAGAAAGATGATGTGGCATGATGTGGATGGAAATGAGATTGAGATTGATGAACCCGCTGAAATCCATACATATGCAGGATGGAAGAAGTTGGGGTATCAAGTACCGACAGGAACAAGAGCAAGAATCTTTATTCCTATCTGGAACTCGATTACACTTGGAGACGGTTCAACATCAATGATGCAGTCAAACAGAGCATTCTTCACGCCAGAACAGGTACAAAGAATCGAAGAAGAAGTAAACAATGTGCTTGAAGTGCCTAATGCAGGAGTGATGGAAGAGTTGAAAGATATGGCAATTAATTAAGAAAATATGCGGTGGCGGAATAGAAGTCTTCAAAAGGGAAGATGATACATGCATTATGCATAGCGTAGACGCTTATACTCGTAAGAAGCTTGGTTCGAGAATATCATGGCTTCATGTAAGGTGCAAATCCTTACCCGCATATAGTGCTGTGGTGGCGGAAAGAGGTAGACGCAACGCTGACGAGCGTGACAGATGATTCATGTAAGGTTCAAATCCTTACCCACAGCATCACCAGAAATGGTGAGCATAGTAAATCTTCTTTCAAAAGACCGTGATGATGGAAAGGGTAGACAAAATTAAGCGGATTGCTTAATGGATAAGTGCAAAAGCGGAAAAAGCTTATCATGCAAGGTTCAAATCCTTGCTCACGGTTTAAAAATAATAAAAGGAGAGGAAAAAAAGATGAAAATAATAAGAAAAGACAAAAAAGGAAAGATTTTCGGAAACTTACCAATAGGAACTGTATTTACAACAGAAAACAACGAATTATGTTTGAAGGTGCAGGATAGCGACATAATAGATAACGCATACGATTTGGAGAAAAAGAAAATTATATATGTACCGCCATTTGAAAAAGTAGTAGAGAAAAAAGCAAAGATAATAATAGGAGAATAAATATGAAATACAAAATAGAATACAAAGAAAAAGGGAAAATAAAAAGAGCGGAAATAGAAGCAAAGAATATGAAAGAGGCAAAAGAAAAGGCATTGGTAAAATACGGACACGAAACAATGTCGATAGAAGAAAAATAAGAAAAGAGGAAACAAATATGAGAGGATATAAGGCATTTAATATGGATTTGACATGTAGAGATATGCAGTACGAAATAGGTAAGGAATATATTTTTGAAGGCAAGCCAATAGCGTGCAAACAAGGATTTCATTTTTGTGAAACAATAGCTGAATGTTATCAATTCTACCCAATGTCAAGCAGTACAAGGATATGCAAAATAGAAGCAAACGGCGATATTGTGAAAGATGGAATTAAATATATAACAAATAAAATCAAGATTATTGAAGAAATAACAAAAGAGAATATTAAGAGAGGTAATAAAGGCTATAATAATAGCGGCTATAGAAATGAAGGACATTATAACAGCGGAGAATGCAACAACGGCGCTTATAACAGTGGCGATATGAACAATGGAAACAACAACAGCGGAAATAGAAATATTGGAAGTTTTAACAGTGGAGCGATTAATATAGGTCAAGGTAACAGTGGAGATAATAATATAGGAAATTTAAACAGCGGAAATGAAAATATAGGATATAAAAATAGTGGCAATCATAATACTGGTGATTGTAACAGCGGCGAGTGGAATAGTGGGAATTATAACAGCGGGTTATTTAACACAGAAATGAAGCCAACAATGAAGATGTTTGATAAAGAATCTTCATGGACATATAGTGATTGGTATAAAAGCCAAGCAAAAAGAATAATGGATAGGTGTCCAAATAGTTACACTCAATTTGTCTTTGTAGAAGATATGACAGAAGAAGAAAAAGAAAATCATCCAGAATATAAAACCATAGGAGGCTTTATAGAAACAGTCAAAATAACAAAAGAAGAGAGACAAGGGTGGTGGGATAACCTTGGAGAAAAAGATAAGAATGAAATAAAAGCACTTCCGAATTTTGATGAAAAGAAATTCTGTGAATGCGTAGGAATAGAACATATTTAAAGAAAGTGAGGATGATAGTTAAGCATGAAGAAGAGCGAGATAAAAAAGGTAACAAATAATGAATTGATAACGGAGTATGTAAGAACGTATTCCCTTCGTGATGTAAACTGGATATTGGAAAGAGGAACAGAACGTTTAAGCAGACAGTGCAAAGACTTGGAAAAGGAACTTATAGCACGTGGAATATTAACGACGGAAGATGTTAATTATTTGAATAGATAAGGAGAAAAAATGAAATCATATGAAGACGTACTTAAGGAAGCATGGGAGCTTGCAGGAAGAATAGATAAAGAATTTACGGAAGGAGAACTAGTTAAGATTTTTGGATATTGCGCACCATATGAAATAATTGACGCACTAAACCCAAAGGAAGCAATCCAAAAAATTAATGAATACGATAACCGTAACGTAGAAGTGGGTGATGAGGTAGAATTTAATAAATTTGAGAATAGCGAAGGGAAATACGGTGTTTTAATTCAAGTAAAAACTGAAAACAGCCCATGTAGAGATGTAATAGCATTAACAGACAAGGGTGAAGTGTGTATATGGAACAGAACGGATTTCATAAAGACAGGAAGAAAATTCCCAGAGATAGAAGAGGTATTAAAACAGATGCAGGAGGGCGAAGATGAGTAAAAGTCATTTAAGAGCAATAGCACGTCATTTGATAGGTAAGGTATTAGGACTTAAGGTTGCGGCAAAAAACATAGATATAGAAGAATACGAGGGCATTTTTGTAATACCAGAATACCTTGTTTTCTCAATCAAAGGTGTTGAAACAGTTAAATATACATTAAGAGAACAGCCAAACGGCAAATATAGATTTTACATCAATGGAGCGTTTGTATGTAGGTTAGAATTATCTGATTTTGAGGTTGAATAATCTATGAGTGATGAACTTTTTGAAATATTTATAGAAATGTTAGAAGAAGCATTTATGATACTGGATAAGACGGAAGAAGAGGGATAAGTAATGAAAGAAGAGAAGCCATATATAATAGAAACAATTACGATACAAAAGAAGAAATACAATCCAAATTACGGGGATAACAGAATGTGTGTATGCGGACATACATATTACAGACATTTTGACCCATGGAACGACATGGAAGCTGTAGGATGTAAGTATTGCGGGTGTCAAGAATTTGTAGAAGCAAAAAGTGAGGATAAAGAATGACAGTAAAGCAAATGATTAAGAAGCTTTCAAAATATCCAGAAGATGCAAAAGTACTAATTCCAAATGATGAAATGCACATAGAAGGGATGTACTATGCAACAAACATTGAAGAATATGATGACGGCACAGTTCTAATTGATACTGATTACGAGAAAAGATTTAAAGAATAGGATGAGGAGGAAAACGAAGAATGCCAACCAGAAGAACAACAAAAGAAAAAGCGAAAGAAGCAATTAGAGAAGCATACGGAAATTCTGAATATACAGAAGAAATAATCAAAGCACTAGAACAAGAGCCATTTATAAACAAGGCATGTGTATCAAGCAACGTATGTAAACATGACAAAGCAGTTGCTCTTGAGAAGATAAAAACAGAGATAGAACAAATTGAATTACTCGCAAGATATACAAGAGGAGATATTAAACAAATGGCAATTGATATAATTGACAAGTACAAGGCAGAAAGTGAGGAAAAAGAATGACAAGAGAAGAAGTAATAGATTTACTAAAAAAAGATAAATCACAGAGAGGAAAGTGTTTTGTATCTGATGCGCTTGATATAGCAATAAACGTACTAGAACAAGAGCATGATATTAACAAGATAAAAGCAGAGATAAAGCACCGTTCAGAGCATTTCATCAATGAAGATGGAGAGAATTGTTTAGCATTATATGAAGATGATGTTATTGAAATTCTTACAAAGTATATAAAAAGAGAGGAAAAAGGGATGATAAAACATGTGGGATTTGCCGCATTAAAACAGAAACCAGAAAGAGAAGGACATTGGATTGATAATCATAACGGCACTATTTCATGTAGTAGCTGTCAGACATGGTTTCACAAAGATGATAGATATTCTTATATGCATTATTGTCCTAATTGCAAAGCAAAGATGAAAGAAAGTGAGAGCGAATAATGAATTATGATGTAGTCGATGTATTAACAGTTTCTTTTGAGAGTGGAATAAAGGAAGAATCAGCAATATGTGTCGCTCGAAAACATGGAGAAGAAATAACTATACTAAAAATGGAATTAGGAGAGCAAGCAGATATTTTATATCATCTTTTAACAGAACAAAAAGCAAAAGCCAAAATAAAGACAGAAAGTGAGGAAAAGTAATGGCAGAGATAGTATTAAAGATACCCAAAGAATTTGAAGAGAATTTCAACACAGATAAATTCAGAGAGTGCTTTATGCGTGTATTATTTGACTGTAAAGCATGGGATTACACAGGAATAAGTGGAAATTATGAACATGAAACACTTGAAATGCTACTTGATGCGTTCAACGAAGCGGTAGTGATTCCTAAAGGACACGGAAGAATAGGCGATTTAGACGCGATTAAAAAAGACATGCAGAATTACCATGATGATTGTGCAAAAACAAGTGAATATACAAGATTAGGGTTTGAAACTGCTATAGCAGTAGTAGAAGATGCAAATGCAATTATAGAAGCAGATAAGAAAGGGAAGGAATGAATGCAGATTAGATGTAAGGAATGTAGACACTATCAAAGCCGTTATTCAGATGGATATAAAACATCTCTATGCAAGAAACATAGTCTAAATAACAAGAAGTTGCAAGTAAAAGAAAATTTTTATTGCGCAGACGCGGAAAAGAAACAAAGATTATTAGGAATAGAAGCAGATAAGGAGGAAGAATAAAAACCATGAAAAGAGAAAAGATAGACGATACATAGAATAGTTACCACTCCGCTCACGAGTTGTCAAGTTGAAAAGCACTTGACTACTCGTTCACTACATGGTTTGTAATTATCATCAATTTAAAATTATTAAATTTAAAGGAGATTTCAAAAATGAATATAACAAATGAGATGTGCAATTGGTTAAATGAACATGAAGTAGCATATGAAAGAAGCGCAGTTGAAAAAATTAAAAATGTATGGGAAAGTAATAAAGCTGATTTATTGGAAAAGTTCAGAAAACATCCAAATTGGGATGAAGAGAACCTTGCAATAGTATTCAAGGAATCAGAGTATGAAAGAGCGCTTAATAAATCCGCAATAGAAGATTTCAATAATTGGGTAGAAAAAATAATGAGAAGAAAATTAAGAGAGGTAAGTAAAACTGATGAATATAATAAAGCAAACATAAAGAGAAGTAAGTTAGAAGACGCAGTATATTACTTGAAGTATGATTGTTTCGATGGAATGAACTTGATGATAAACGGAGAACCAGCAAGAACAGTAATAGACGAAAGATATGAGAAAGCGCGTTTGGAATATAGAAAAATATCAAATGAAACACAAACGTTATTAAGCGAAAGAGTTGATTTGGAAACATACGAAAAATACAGAAAAGTATTATTAGCATTAAGAGAATTCGTTAATGTAGAAACAAATTCTGCAACAGAGGAATTGGCAGAAAGAGTAAATTATCTCATTCCAGATATTAAGGCGGTAGCAGGACAGAAGATTTCAAGAATTATCCAGAAAGTATGCAAAACAATTGATTTGGATAAGTACGTAGAAATTAATGATTATGGAACATACACAAGAGACGATGGATATAATCGACAGTATGCAATTCTCTGTAATGAGATTAATCCGATTAAGTATAAGAGGATTACAGTAATTTCATTGAATCCAATTGACTATTGGAGCATGTCACATGGTTATAATTGGAAGTCATGTCATTACGTAGGAGATGATGAGGACGGATGTTATTCAAGCGGAACAGAAAGTTACATGCTTGACAGCACATCATTAATTTATTACGTAATTGATGAGAGCTATGAAGGAACAGAGTATTACAAGCAGAAGAAAATAAATAGAGCAGTATTCTGTATAGGCGAAGAGGGAAATGCAATTCTCGAAGCAAGAGTATATCCAGATGACAGAGATGGAGGTGATAATTCACTAGGAAAACAGTTTAGAGATGTAATGTCAAAAGTAATTTCAGATATCTACAATGTAAACAACTATTGGAGCATAGTAAAAGGCTCATCAGAATGTGGTGATAGAACAAGAAGCTACGGAACACATTACAGGGATTATGTTGAATACTCAAACGGAGTAATGATGATTAATAAATCATATGACGGCGAAGTATGCATCGAAATTGGACATGACCCAATCTGTCCTGTGTGCGGAGATGAGCATGGTGAAACAGAAAATATCATATGTTCAGATTGCTTGAATGATATAAGATACAATAACCCACAAACATGTGCAAGATGCGGAGAGAGATTTGATGGTGATGGATATGAAGCAGTATACACAGAAGACGGAAATTGGTATTGCTGTGATGCTTGTGCAGAAGAAGATGGATATAGAAGAGATAGTGATGGATATTGGTATTCAGAGGATGAACTGTATTATTGCGACGACGATAGAGAATATCATCACGAAGATGATTGCTACATGGATAATTATAATGAAATTTATTACAGTGGAGAACCATACATAACAACAGTAGACGGAAACAATTATTCATGTGAAGAAAACGCAGAAAATGATGGTTATGTGGAGGTAGATGGTGAATGGATAAGCGAAGATGATACAATCGAAATCGACGGAGAGTTATACAATAGAGAGGACGAAGATTTGGTATGGATTGACGATGATACAGCGTTTACAAGCGAGGAGGATGCAGAAAATGCGGGATATGTAAAGTTAGAGGATGATAATTGGGTAAGTAGAACAGAAGCAACATATGACGAAGAAAATGGCGTATGGAGGACAATCGCATGAAGCATCACAAGGGAAAAAGAAGAGTAAGCAACAAAGAATTTGTCAAAATATGTAAATTAAGCCAAAAGGAATTAAGAAGCTATCTTATCAGCGAATTGGCAAAGTATTACGACGAAGTTGTAAAAGAAGATGGATTCGTGTACGTAAAAGGAAATGACAAGATTGCATTAACAGCACACATGGACACAACTACAAGAGTAGAGTACGGAAAGAGAAAGAAAGTAAAAGAAGTATACGAATATGTAGAAAAAGGTAAGACAATTGTGCATTCGCCACAGGGAATAGGAGGTGATGATAGATGTGGCGTGTACATGATTATGGAAATCTTAAAAAGAACAGAGTTAAGACCTACAATCGTATTCTGTGAAGATGAAGAGATAGGATGCGTAGGCTCATCAAAGTTTACAAAGACAGACTACATAAAGGACTTAAGCGATATGTATTTCATCATAGAATTAGACAGAAGAGGAAATAACGATATAGTATTCTATGATGATACAAACGAAGATTTCCATAAGTATGTTGCAGAGGTAACAAAATATGTTGAGGAATGGGGAAGCTGTTCAGATATATCATATTTATGTCCAGACTGCGGTGTGGCAGGAGTAAATATAAGCTGTGGATATTATGACGAGCATCATGTATACGAAAAAGTTGTATTAGAAGAGATGGAAAGAACATTGAATACAACGATAAAGCTAATTAAAGACGGCTTAGAGAAAGGAGTACAGTATGAATACATAGAAAAAGTATATGGAAGATGGGGAATATACGATTATAACGGAACATACAGATACGATTACGGAAACTCATATTGGGATGACGAGTATTGGAGCGGGAAAAATACAAGTAGTCATATTTACGGAGATACATATTACTTAGAAGTAGAATTTGATAACGGATATGGCGACTGTGGCGACGATGTATTCCAAGGAGACTCAATAGCAGATGTATGGTATCAGTTCTTTTCATCACATCCAAACCTAAAAATGGAAAATGTAACAAATTACATAGAATGGACAGAAGACGAATTTAAAAAAGCGGAGGGATAAAAAATGAGATACACAACAAATGAAAAGAGAAGAAAAGGCGTAACAAAGGGCGTATATTGCAATATTGAAAAGCTAATGAAATTAGCAGGCAAATTTGATACAGAACAGGAATTTGCAGAAACAATAGGAAGAAGCAATACATGGTTGTATAATGCCAAGAAAAGCGGAACAATGAGCATGACAGATGCATTAGCAATCAAATGTGTACATGGAGTAGATGTAATAATTGAAAAGGAAGAGGAAGAGGAGATAAAAGAAGAGAAAAAAGAAAAAAATAGTGATTTGACAGCAAAGTTGGATGAAATCAACGCAAATATCAAGGAATTAACAACAACAGTAAGCAGACTAGGCAATGTAAATATGCAAATTCTTGAGGAATTTCATAAACTGAATAAAGAACTATTAAACACAAAGAATTAATTAAGGAGAAATAAATGAAAGAGATAATAGAAGAAAGAAATGTAAGAGAAACAAAAGCATTTATAGCATGTGACGGAACACCTTTCTATGTATATGGAGAAAAAACAGCAGAAAGAGTAAACGAAGTAAGAAAACAGTGCGAAGAATATGAAAGAACAGCTCAAGCAGTAATAGGAAAAAGAGCAATGAAAATCAAAATTGGAGATGCAACATCATATGATTTAACAAATGGAGAAGGCTCAGACGAATACGAAGTAGAAATCTTTAAGCCAACGACAGCGGAAAATATCAAAGATTTGCAAATGTATCTTGAAAAAGCAACAGCATACGGAAAAATGGAAGTTGATGACACATTGATTAATAAGGAAGTAATGGTTTGGTGGAATTACGATAAAGATGGCTATACAATATCAACACTAGAATCATACATGGGAACAATAAAAGAAGCATATTACAAGGCAATCGAAAGATATAAGGAGGAGAGCAGTGAACAGGGATAAAATGAAGAAGTTGGCAATTAAAAGACTAAAGGAAATGAAATTGCTAGGAAGCGTAACAAGCCTATTCTCGAAAGAGGATAGGCTTTATTACTCAGAAAGAATCAATAAACAGTACTCGGCAGTATTGAATATATTAGATGAAAATGAAGAGTTATACAAGAAAGTAAAAGAGTTTGAAGAGAGGACAGGACATTTAGTATATCATTGTATTTTAACACAGACAACATTCGGAACAATTTTAGATATGTTGTTTATATCAAAGTACGAAGAAGATTGGGAATATGACTATGAAAAGATGGATGATTTTTACAGAGTAATGTCAATGGCGACAAATCTATCAGATGAAATGCTATCAGATATGGGTTCAATTCTGGTAAGACCAAGCATGGGCGGATTAGAAAGGATTGGATAAAAGAGAAATGAGTAAAACAAAGTATTATTACTACGTATTGGTAATGACAAACTACGGAGCAGTATTTGTAACATCAATAAACAATGCGGAAAGAACAGCAAAATGGAATAAATTAGAAACACCACTAAACATGTCAAAGAAGGATGCAGAGTTCATGGCAAAAGCATTAACATGGAATGGAAATCTAGCCTATGCAGTAACAACAGAATATGAATTATCATATCAGCCATACCTATATCAAACAGGCGAATTTAAGTGGGTAAAAAAGGAGAATAAAGATGAAAATAACAAAAAGACAGACAACGATTGAGCTAGACGAAGAAGAGAAAAAAGTAATAGGAGAAGCAACAAAAATATTATTAAGAGTAATGTATGAAATAAATGATGATGAAACACTGTTCGGATATAATAATGCAGATTGGGATGAAATAACACATGGATTAGAAGAAGTATCAGAAAAAGGAGAGTTTGTCATAGAATAAAGGAGAAGAAAAATGAATGAAGAAATAATATTTGAAACAACGCTAAAAGAAATAAGCGAAGGAATGTCAAAAGCATATGAAAATTGGGCAAAAAGAGCAGGATATAATGTAACAGATAAAACAGTTTTTGATTGTAGAATGGTTGAAGTATCAAAAGAAATTGATGAATATTTCTGGAAATATTACAGAGACCAAGCAAGAGAAAAGAATAAAAATATAGAAGAAGAGGAAATCACAAGAACATTAGCAATGACAATGTTATGTTATGGAGCAAAAAGAAATGAGAATTTAAAGAGTTGGACGGTAAAGTTGTCAAAAGAATTTGCAAAAGAAAGTGAGGACTAAATGTTTGTAAGAACATCAAATGGATATCTAATAAATCTAGATAATGTAAAAACAATATATGCAAGCGTAAATAAAGAAAATATATGCAGTGTAAAAGCAAAGCAAATAGACAACACAGAAGTAGCATTATATAAAGATAAAGAAATGCAATATTGTTTAGAATATCTGAATAGTTTGGCAGATAAAATAGCAATGAAAGTAATTTAGAGGAAGGAAAAAGAAACAAAATGAATAAATTGTATTGTTTCAAGTTGGAGGAAAATGGAGAAATAAAGAAAATAACAATAGAAAAATGGGTAGAAAGAAAACAAAGCGAATATACAAAAAGATATACAATAAGTTTTGACAACGAAAAATATCCAGTAAGCAAAACAGGTAGAAGATATTCGTTAAGTTCAGAGAAATTAGAGCGCTACGTATCAAAGAAATTATTCACAAGTAATGGCGATGAACTAGAAGCATATAGAAAAATAAAAAAAGAAATAAAAGAAAGAGCAAATAAAGCAAAGAAAATATACGATGAAGCAATAGGAGAATATGTAAAAATAACGTGTCGAAAAGCAGAGGGGAAATAATAAATGAGAGAAATCACGATAAAAATTGAGGTAGACGATGAAACACTAACGTCAGATTTGGAACAAATCATAGAAGAAACTTTAAATGAAAATGGAGTAGAAGCAATATACGAAATCATAGAATAAAGGAGGAAAAGAGCGGAGAATTGAAGATGAGTTAAATAAAAAAGAATTGCCAGCTTTAATCCAAACATGTTATTATAAAATAAAAAAGGAGAAAATAATGTGGAAGGATATAAAATCATTAAATTGCAAATATCAAGTAAGCAAAAGTGGAAAAGTAAGAAACAAAAAAACAAGAAGAATATTAAAGCAACAAAAAAGCACGTTTGGATATCAAATATTAACAGTGCGACCAAATAAAAATGAACAAAAAAATATAAGAGTACATCAAGTAGTAGCTGAAACATATATAGGGGAGAAACCAAAAGGATATGTAGTAAATCATAAAGATGGAAATAAACAAAATAATAACTACAAAAATTTAGAATATGTAACATCAAGAGAAAACAATATACATGCATTAAAAAAAGGATTAAGAAAACCTGCACATAATCATAGGTATGGAGAAGAATCACCAAGACATACACTAAAAGAAAGCGAAGCAATAAATATATTAAAACTACATTACGAAACAGGATACGGAGAAAGGAAATTAGCAAAAATATCAAAAAAACCAAGAGGGGCAATAAGTGGCGTAATAAGCAAAAAACGCCCAAGATGGACAAAAATAGATAGAGAAAAAATAAAAGAAGAATTGAGAAAGGAAGGAAAATTAAATGGCAAGTTTAGTTGAAGACATGTTCTACACAGGACGTAATGTACCATGGCATGGACTCGGAACACAGGTAGAAAGCGCACCATCAAGCGCAGATGCAATAAGACTAGGAGGATTAGACTGGAAAGTTGTTCAGAAAAAAATCTATACAGAGGATGGAATAAGAATCAATGGATATAGTGCGAATGTAAGGGATAAAGACGGCAAAAGCTTGGGAGTGGTAGGAAGCCGATACTCAATTGTGCAAAATGAGGATGCATTCAAGTTTACAGACGCAATGCTAGGAGAAGGAGTAAAGTACGAGACAGCAGGAAGTCTAAAGGACGGAAGAATAATCTGGTTGTTAGCAAAGTTGCCAAACAAATATGAAATATTAGGCGATGCAGTAGACCCATACATTGTATTTACAAACACGCATGATGGTTCGGGAGCAGTAAGAGTAGCAATGACACCAATAAGGGTTGTGTGTAATAATACACTGAATTTTGCGTTAAAGACAGCAAAGAGAACATGGTCTGCTAGACACACAGGAAGTATTGGAACAAAATTAGATGACGCATTAGAGACATTAGCGTTCGCAGACGAATACATGAAAGCGACACAGAAGACATTTGAGGATTTGCATAAAATCAAACTAAATGAGTTTGAAGTAAGGTCAATCATTAATAATATTGTACCTATAAATGACCTAGTAATGAAAAAGCAACAGATTGAAAATCAAGAGACAATAAGAAATGATATTCTGTATAGATTTAAAGAAGCACCAGACTTGAAAGGAACAGAATCAACAGGAGCAAGATTAATACAAGCAGTAGCAGATACAGTAAGTCATATTGAACCATTTAGAAGAACAGCAAACTACGAAGAGAACAGATTGAAGAAAGCAATAGAAGGAAATACATTATTAGATAAGGCGATGCAAATATTAAATGTTTCATAAAAGGAGAGCAAAGCAGAAATGACAAACGAAGAAGTAATAGAAGTTCTCGAAAAAGAAGAAAGTTATATGTTATCACACGGCGGCGACAGACAAGCAAAAGCGTTAAGAATAGCAATTAATAAAATAGAACAAGAGTATGAATGGATTCCTGTTACTGAGAAGTTACCCGAAGAGAAAACAGCAGTATTACTTAGTTGTGATGATATGTATTTAGCTAAATTAAATCCTTGTATTGGGTGGATAAGTGGAAATAACTGGTACACCTTTTCAGCCAGAGGTAGTTACTTAGTTAAATATCCGATTGCATGGATGCCATTACCCGAACCATATAAGGCAGAAAGTGAGAAAACATGAGCCTACATATTACAAATAAGGAAGTACAAAAACAAATTAAACAGCTTGGATATAAAGGGTGTAGAAACTGCAAACATCAAATAGCACCATTAAGAAGGTGTAAATGGGCAGAACAAAGAGGTGATGGACACATACATTGGATTTGTCCTATGTGGGATAAATCAAAAAGCGAGGGATAAATAATGGCAGATATAGAGATAGTAATTAAGATACCAGAAAAAGACTATTTAACATTTTCTAAATTATCTGAAAAAGAAAAAATAAATGAGCTAACATATTATGAAAAAATGATAGCTTATGGCACACCTCTTCCTAAAGGGCATGGAAGAATAGGCGATTTAACAAAGCTATACAATAAAATTGACAAACGGAATAGAGAAAATGGCAAAGGCAAATATACGGGAATACTTGTACTTGTAGACAATGCAGAAACAATCATAGAAGCAGATAAAGGAGAATGAGCAATGAATTTAGTTAAAATAGACGGTATATATTTCAATATAGACAGAGTGGATGGGATATCATTCGCAAGTAAAACAGGAGAAACACATATATTTGTTGGCGGTTCAGAACATCCTTTTGTCGTTAAAAGGAATATTGATGAAGTAGCGGAAAGAATGGAAATAGCACACAAAAGGTCTTTAAAAGAACAAAAATAAAAGGAGAAAAGAAGTGATTAAAAGAATAAGGTATGTTATTGTACGTACAGAAGATGAAGCCGTATTTTGTGGGCTTGCTAAAAATTATCAGTTTAAGACATTAGACGAGCTTGGAGACACAGAAATTAAAACATATATGTCCGAAGCCAAAGCAAAAGCAAGTTTCCTTAACAGTTGGTGGAATAGCAAGAAAGAAGATTTTGAGAATGGAACATACAAAGTAGTTAAAGCGTTTCAGATTTTAGAAGAAGCTAAAAAAGAAAGCGAGGATGAATAAGATGATTATTATGAAAATAATAGCGGGAATTGTTGGGTACATAATAATTTCAGTTATCATAACAATACTTTTCGCTTACACAGAAAGAAAAGCAGGAGCAACCGCACAGGAAGTTTATGAAGGGGATAAATTTAATGAATATTGCATGGTGGGCTTTTTATTCCCGATTGTACTTCCATGTTTGGTATTTGCGGGAATATGTAAATTAATAACAATTGTTGAGGAGAAAATAGTAAAAATAATAAAAAAAATGTGTATAACAATTGTTGAGCTAAAGATTGCAACAGAGGAAAAGGATGAGGAAGAAGATAAAACAAAAGTAGAGCCAATTATAGAAGCAGATAAAGAAAGGAGAATAAAAAAATGAACAATCTTGAAAAGGCAAAAGAAATAGTAAAAAAATATTATAAAGATGCCGATTGTGGTATTTTCAACAGCAGAAATGTTCTTGGGGATGGAATGATAACAATATATAAAGATGAAAGCTTAACCATTGATATTTGTTATAACTATGCATACTTCGAGGTATTCGGATTAAATTATGAAGAGTTTAGAGAACTTGAAAAGTATTACGACTCTTTAGAAGAAAACGAGGAGGAATAAATGGAAAAGAAAGAACTAAAAGCAACAACACAAAAAAGTTATTACGGGAAAGCAATAGTAATAGAAGATAAGTTCGGAAATAAAAGACTGAAAAGCTATAAAACAATAGTAGCAGAAATCACAAAAAAGGGAAAATTCAAAAGGCTATGGGAAGGTTATAGTCAAACAACAATGAATCATATAAATGAATTTAGAAAAGAAAATGGGCTAGAAAAAATCAATGCAAAAGAATGGAAGAACATGCAAGTAGAAAAAGGGGGTGAGAAAAGAAAAAGATGGGTATATGTCCTAAGAGATACAAAAAAGAAAACAAATGAAATATTTGAAATGGAACAAAAAAGAAACGCTCTAACAAGAGCATTAAGAAAAGAAAAATTTGGGAACTTTCTAGCATTAAAAAGCTTTATAGAAATAGCACACAAAGGAGCGAAAATATACTTAAGTGACAACGCAGTATTATCAATAGAACAAATTTAAGAGGTGAACAATGAATATAATAACATTACAAGCATTAACAAAAATGTGCTTAAAAGAAATGGATAAAGGGAACGGGAACAAGGTAGTAATGATAAGAAACAATACAAAGTTTGGAAATTTCACACCAATATTAGCAGAATTTGAAGATAACAAAGACGAAATAAACAAAAATATAAAAACAAGCAGTCCAGAAAACTTTATATTACTAGGGTGAAAAATGAGCGAGAAAGAATTTGAAAGATTCATAAAAAGATATAAAGAAACAAGAATAGCAAATAGAATAATGAATATAACGATAAACGTAATGATAATACTGTTAATCATAGTAAATATAGAAATATTAATATTAATAAACATGAGGTGAGAATGAGGTTTATAGCGACAAAAGAGGCGATAAATAAATTAAATGCATACAAAATGACAGAAATGGAAGTAGCACAAGAGCATAAGGCGCTATGGAGTATAGAGCATGAAGGAGGGAATATTGGGCAAGCAATAATAAATTTCAAGAACAAAGATTTAATAATAGCACCAGTAGGCAAAAGAACAGCATTGATATACAAATACAAGCAAGAAATAAAGGGTGATTATAGAGCGTTGCCAGAAATAGAATATAACGGGAAAGAATGGAAAACAAAATAATAGACAAAGCGAATATATATTCGTATAATAAAAGAGAAGCAAAATGAAAAAAGATGAATGGATTTTAAGCAAAGAGCTAGGAAGAATAAGAAAATATGGAATACATTTTCAAGCGCAAAGAGCGAATGAAACGCAAGCAGGAAATCAAGCGGAATTAAGATATGACATAGTAACAGAAAAGACAAGAGAAGTAATAGTGCCATACTGTACAATAGAAGAAATAATGTCAGTAACACTAGCACTAGAAAAAGTAATGGAAAGATTGAAAGGTAGTGGATAGATTGAAGAAAAGACATGAAATATGGATTGCAATAGCAATAGTTCTCATGATGATTAACGTCATATTTGTAATAATCTCATTACCAATATTATTAGTCGTATTTATAGATTATAGTTTATGCAAAAGTAAAAAGGAAATAAAAGAAGAAGAAATAATACCAGAAGAAACAAAAAACCCAGAAATCATAAGAGCAGTATATGAAGACATAGAAGAAAGAAAACAAAAAGAAAGAGAATATGAAAAAAGTATAGATGTAAGACAATTTGAAGGAAGAGATGATGTAAAAAAAGAAGAGGTAGAAGAATATATATGGCATCATCAAATAGGAGCAGGAAGAAAAGAAATAGAATTAATAATAAAAAAAATAATAAAAGTATGTAATATAACGGAAGAAGAAGGAAAGGAAATAATAGCAGAGCATTACTTAAAAGGAAGAGGAGACTGGGAGAACAACGAAGAAAAGAAGATAGAAAGAGAATATATAAGAAAAAGAATACGTGAAAAAGAAAAAGATTACAAAAAAGTAGATGAAATAATAAAAAAAGTAGAAAGCAAAATAGGAGAAAGCGAAAAAATAACAAAAGAAATAAGGGATAAGAAAAAAGAAAATGCAACATATGAATACATATTTCATTATGAAGAATGGTTAAAGAAGAGGAAAAAGAATGAATGAAAAAGGATTAATGAAATTTTCCGTAGGAATGTTCGCACTAGGACAAGTATTAAAGAAAAAGAACAACAAAGGAAAAGAGCTTTTCAAAAAGAATAACTATTATAATCCGTTCAGATTACCACAAATGAATCATCCAGTATTCGGGAAATTATTTACAACCACAACAAAAGGAGCAGAAAGAAATGAAAAAGCAAAAGAAACAGCAGAGAAAATATGCGATGAGATATATAGATTGGAAAACATAGAAATGATACCGCTTTACTATAAAGAAGGCGCAAGCACAATAAAAATAAAAGTAAAGCCAATAACAAATATAAAAAAAAGCTTCAATATACAACGACAAATAAAATACATAGTAGGGAATGAGGAAGCAAGAATATATCCAGAAGGAGATAGAATAACAATAGAGATACCAAACAAAGGCAATGCAGTAAGGTTTGGGAATCTAATAAATGACGTAAAATACAAAATAAATCAAAGCAAGACATACGTGCCAATAGGAGAGAATATAGAAGGAGAAACTGTATTTGGAGACATAAAAGAAATGCCACATATGCTAGTGGCAGGAGCGACAGGAAGCGGTAAATCAGTGTTCATAAACGGAATAATTGCATCGTTATTAATAAAAAACACGCCATATGATATGAAAATGATATTGATTGACCCGAAGATGGTAGAGTTTAGAATGTATGCAGAACTTGACTATGTAAAATACGTAACAGAGATAAAAGAAGCGATAGAAGTATTGAATAGTCTATGTATAGAAATGGATAAGCGATATGACTTAATGGCATCAAAAGGATGCAGAAATATAGAAACATACAATGAGAAATACAAAAATGTAAGATTGCCGAAAATATTACTGGTAGTAGACGAAATGGCAGATATGATAATAAATAAAGCACACGGAAAGGAAGTAGAACGAAACATAATAAGATTGGCACAGAAAGCAAGAGCATGTGGAATACACATGGTATTAGCGACACAAAGACCATCAAGAGAAGTTGTAACAGGTCTAATAAAAGCAAATATCCCATGTAGAGCATGTCTGGCAGTGACTTCAAGGACAGAAAGTATGATTATGTTAGACCAGACAGGAGCAGAAAAATTGCAAGGACATGGCGATATGCTATTCTTAGACGGAATAAATAACAGAGAACCAAAAAGATTACAGGCAGGTTTAATAACAGACAATGAGATAAAAAACCTAGTAATATCACTAGCTTTAGACAACCAACCAGAATATGCAAATAAATTCAATTGGAATAATAAAGCAGAAGAGATAAGAAAGTATTACGGGAGAGCGTGAATGGAATGAATAAAAAAACATCATGCATAACAGAAGAACAATTTAATAAGATAATAAATATCATATACAATGGAACAAATAATGGCAAAATAAAACCATCAAAAGAAATAGCACTAATATTAACAATAACAGGAAATTGTGCGCTAAGAATAGGAGATTGCACAAAACTAAAATTAAAATCATTCATAAAAGAAGGAGGCGAATATAAATATAACATAATAGAAGAAAAGACAGGGAAATCAAGAACATGTATCATTCCAAAAGAAATATATGGGATGATTAAAGAATATGCAGAGAAAGAAGGGAAAGGCGAAGAAGAAAATATATTTAGTATAACAGTAAGAGCAATACAATACAAATTAGCAAGCGTAGCAAAATATTTAGGAGAGGATTATGTAAATATAAGCACGCATTCATTCAGAAAATGCGCAGGAATGAGAATGTACAGACTAAGCGGAAATGATATAGAATTAACAAGAAAATTTCTGAATCATTCATCAGTAAGCACAACGCAAAGATATCTTGGCGTAAACAATGATGATATAAACAGAATATTAAAATCAAACTACAAGATACCATTCAAGGAGGGATAATGAGCTATACGGTCAATATAAAAAATAAATACCATAATTTCATAGAAAAGATAAATGAATTTGAAACGTACAAAGAAGCAGAGAATTATATTAAAGAATCACACGTAGACATTGATAATTCATGCGAAGAATTTGAAATAATAGAGGTAGAATAAATGAGAAAATATTTAGGAATAATAACAATATTAATAATGATGATTGCAATGAGCATTAAAGTAAAAGCCTCATACGAAGAAGAATGGCTTGCAAAAAAGAAAGCACAACAGGAAAAATATATGAAAGAATTGGAGGCAGACGGAAACCTAACAGAAGAAGCGTACAAATCAATAACAAAAAAGGATGCAAAGAATAAGAAAAGAAATGGAAAGAATATTCAGCAAGAAAATAAAGGCTTAGTATATGGCGTAGATGAATTGCACATAACAGGATTGCCAACAGACGAAAGAGGATATACGCAAGCAGGAAATTACGGGGAAATAGACTAAAAATCAAGGCAAATAGGATAGGGAGAAAAGATGATAGATTGGCTATACAAAAACAAAAGAAATGAAAACAAATTCATCGAAGTAAGAAGATATGACGATGGGCATTATGTTTGGAAGCAATCAATAAGACATAAAGCAAAAATAGAAAAGAAATCAAACATAGAAATCGACATATTGAATTATACAGGATGCTCATTAAAAAGATGCAAAAAAGGAGTATGGAAAAGACAAAGAAAGGGCGTGATTGATGAAGTATTAAATGATTACAATATCGTAAAAAGCAAAATAGAGGCTTAATTTCAGCCTCTATTTTTTTAGCATTGCGCACCAAGGGGTTACTATAATTACTTTTTGAAGTCAAGTGTCTTAGCCTCGACTATGCTCTTAAAAATTTGTCCAAAATCGGAATGCCCTACGATTTCATAATCAGTAGTGGTTGCTCTAAAACAAAGAACATTGCCATACTCTGTCATAGCAAGTAAAACTTGTTCGTCAGAAGCAAAACCGTAAAACGGCGCGAAGGCACAACCCAGAGCATAGCCAAAGATAATTCCAGTCTTGTCTGGCATAAACTTATATCGAACAATATCACCTATTTTATAATCAAAGTCACTTTTCTCCATGTTGTTACCTCGCAATAAATGTAAATCCAATATAAAAAGTTGTATTTGCAGTCACAGAAAGAGAATTTCTACAATGAAGACCAGTGCTACTGTACCAAAAAGACACACCGCCAGCCTCAACATTAACCCATCCATTAGGATTAGCGGGTAATCCACCAAATAACACAGCACCACCGCTATAAGTTTTTGACGCACTAAATTTCATAACACATGCAACTTGAACAATGTCGCCACGTCTAACATAAGTAAGTTGAGTTAATAATACATTAGAATCTCTTGTAGCATAATTAGGTGTTCCTGCCGAATTATCATATGAATAGCTAATATCAAGCGAATTATCTCTATCAACCCCTATTAAATGATACCTTGTACCATCGTAAATAAAAGTGGCTAAATCTCCCGCCTTAATAGCATATGCCTTTATATTTGCGCCCCTATGCCATATATTTTTAGCTCCTTTTGAATTAATATTCATTGTTGCGTTAGCAGGAACAGCATTGGTGAATTTAACAGAAACATAGCCGTTAGTAACTAAATTATACCCACTAAGAGTTACTACCTTAGCGGCTGTGGCTTCTGCGGTAGAACATGTGCCATAGCCAAAGCCTAAACTTTGAGGAGTATAAGTAGTATTATCATCCGAGCCATGTGATTGCCAAACCCAAGAACCGCCATCGAATACATATGTAACATATCTATTAGCAACACCGAACGCAGTTCTATTAGTGCCTGTAGGATTACCATTGTTGAAATAAATATTATAAGCACCAGTTCTGTTAACATTAAGGGTAACTTTATTTTCACTAGTAGCACTATACGAATTGGAGTTTTTGAATTTAACACAAACAGTAACTCCTTTTCTTAATTTAAAATATCCATCAACTGTAGCAACCTTATCTTTAACGTCAGCCGCCGTCTCACAAGCTCCTATAAAAAGATTACCCTTATAAAAACTATCATTAGGTCTATATGTGTCGTTTGAAAAAGCAGGTCTAAGCATGGGCTTGAAAACCTTATTATTAACAGTTGTGCCTTTTAGAATTCTAATAAAATAATTTTGGGTAGTATAAGAACCCGCATAATCATCAAGCTTAATCCTAATACCTTCACCATAATCATGAAAGGCTTTTTCACCATCCTCATAGGAAAATTTCAACTGCAAATTAAGCATGTAGGTAGAAGAAGAACCACCGCTAGGACAACCAGATAAAATATATTCTCCCGCAGGAAGGTCATATGGATTAATCGTAGCTCCTGCAAGAGCGCAACTTGAATCAGCAGTAGCAGTTCCATTTGCAGTAATTTCGCCAGTAGTAGGATTAAAAGTATAAGTAATACCATTATTAGGGTTAGAGTGGGCAATATAACTCCATGAAGGCAAAAGATTCTTGCCAGTAGCAGTCATAAGCGCAGATAAATCCCTATCAAGAGTCAACTGCCTCCATTCAGTCCATTTATTATTATTGTTGTAATTATCATAAGACCTATAAAAAATATTATAACTTTGAGATACATTAAAGCTATCAGACGAATGGTTAAGCGCGTAAGTAATATAAAATTGCGTCGCATAGAACGAACCCGCAATCCTCATCACAGTTAATTTTCCTGCGAGTTTTGTGGGAATATTTAAAATAGTATTAGCCCTATTATTTGACGCAACATTATAAATGCCCTCTGTCTTATAATTATTCAAATCAGCGTTGTCTGGAATTTCTTGCCCATAATGAGTGATAAGCTCAGAATCATTCGCAACTCTTACCCATGGATTCCAAATGCCTGCGTTGTTTTGCCTTCGCCTATAAATAGAATCAGCATTATTCGTTACATAGATTTGCATATTCCAAGAAGAAGTTTCAGTCAATGCCATAACAATCAACTTGCCACTTTTTTTCTCTGGAATATTAGTCATAGAATCAGCATCAGCTTGATTGAGTACGTAATAAATTCCTATGCTTCCATAATTATTAAAATTAGAATTGGCAGGAATCCTAACACCAGTATATATTAAAGCCTGTTCTGATTCGATAAGTCTCCTGTCGCCTCGCCAGTTGCCGTTTTTATAATAATTATACATTAAAGCACCATTAGCTATGTTATGCTTTAATACAAATCCATTTTTGTCAAAATGAACGGTATCAACAACATAGCCAGAAGTATCAGCCACATAATTTTGACCCGAAACACTGCTAGAAATATCAAACGAAACAACATGATAAACGTCGTTAACAGAGTCATACATAAGCGTTATATAATGCACGCCCGTCATAATGCGTATACTATCACCACTCCTTACAGGGTTATTACGGTAATACCAAATAGTTTTTGCACCAGTGTTATTAATATTAAGAGTTGCATTTACAGGAAGTGCACTTTCAACCCTAATCATAACCATAACGCCATTGACAAGAGAAAAGTTATCTATACTCGCAGTAACAGCCGAACCGCTAATAGTAGCGGTAGTATACCCACCATTAGGCACAGTATCATTTGACGCTAATTCGCACCATGGTTGAGCTGTTCCATCGTCATCAATACATCTAACACAAATATGAACCTTATGTCCAGTGCCTTGCCAATTAGTTATATACATTTGAACGACGCGATTGCTAGAATCTGTATCAAGAACCCAGAGTTTTCCAGACCACGCTTTGCTCATAGGCATATTTGCAATAGTAGCCGCCTTGCCGTTATCAGAAACATAATAACTGCCCGCAGTAATATAATCATTAAGGTCAGCGTTATCGGGAATAGGAGTTCCTTTGAAATCAAGAGTATGAATTGCCTCGCGAAAAGCATCCATATCACCAATTTCATACGTAAGTTTCCCTTGCTTATCCATATAGAACTTGATTCCCTTTTGTCCAAGACGGTTGCCTTGCTCATCGTAATTTCTAACATAAGCGAACCATCCAATTCTTCCATCAGGCTCGACAATGGATTCTGTACGCATAAAAATTCTTTCATCTTTATCAAGATGACATTCCATGGTAGGATAAATTACACTTGAAACATTATTGTTTGCCTTTGAAGCAATAATGTTGTGATGTTTAATTTCAAGTGCATCAGAAACATTCCTAATTGTATAACCTTTATCATCTGGCTGTCTAGCCACAAAATAATCTCTTATTTTTGAAACAAAAGAAGAGAAAAGGCTTTTTCTCTTCTTCTTTTCAGACACATCATAAAAAGGGATATAATCTTCATCAGAAATATCCGCTACTTCATCTTTTACAGCGTAATAATCCGCCCTACCTTCTATTCCTACGCCAGATTTCTTATGCGCTGTATCGCCTTTCGTGAGCTTTTCTTCGTCAACAGAATCCTGTCTTAGATTTATCAAATCATCACCATTAAATCTAACTTGATTAACAGCCATTCAAGCCATCCTTTCTAAGATATTCTATCAGCATAACAGAATACTTACTTATGATATTACTAACTTGCCTATTAGACATGTTGATTTCTTCACTAATTTTCTCGTGTGAAAGCCCATCAATAAAGCATTTTCTTAAAATGAGTCTATCTCTTTGTGAATGGATATTTTCTTCAATTACCTCACTCATCTCGCTATTGGTATAGTTAATATTTTTTAGTCTCATTAGTCCTCACTTAATCCCTTTGAAAAGCAAGGGTTATTTCACGACAAAATAATAGCCAACCTCCGCGAAAAGGTTGGCTCTCTTTGGCTCTACATTCATAAAGCTTTTGATTGTAGATGCAATTATGCCTCGTCAGAATCGTTATTATGACTCTTTTTTACAAGTTTAAATACATCTTGCATCTTATTTTTCTTTAAAAAACAACACAAGCCAATCTCTTCTGCAAAAAAACCATAAAAACATATCGTTAAAACCGTCGATTCAGCACCCGTTACGGCAAGGATTATTGTATGAGCAATCGTATATATGATAACAGAAATAACGCTTAAAAGCAACCATTTGTCAAGATTGTCCATCTTCTTCTTATCCTGCTTCATAAGAGTTCTCCTGCTGTTTTGTTGGCAAAGCCAAGGCTTTTTCCTTATACGATTTAGCAACATCATTGCCTCCGAGCTTAGAATATATAGAATATGTTTTATCAAGCGTCAAGCGTTCATCGCTATCACAATAGCCTTTTTCTATATACTTTTCGCATGAATTGATAATATTCATCCTCAGTAATGCTTGCACCCCGTCTGCTATTAGAGCGACTTGTTCACGTTGTTTTTTCTCTGGTTCTCTGATTTTCTTTAAGCTGTTTAGAACTATCGTGGTAGCCCCAGAAACCGTTATTACTACCCCGCACACCCACGCTAAGATTGTTATGTAATCTTTTATTGATAATACACTTGCAGTACTCATCTCAAACCCCTTCCCAAAGTCAGTCTTTTACAAATTCAGTCATTACATACCCTACAATCTTGCACCATCCATTCTTTTCCTCTTCGACAATAACAGGAGTTCCTGTCTTAAGTCTAAAAAGAACTTCTCCGTTCGGGTTAGTTCTTACATTAATTAAATTAGCAGAAGATGAGATTATTTTCTTTCCCTTTTTCTCGGAAATCTTTTTCTCCACCTTCTTTTCATCCTCAATAGGAGCTTTAATATCTTCTACAGGAGGATTGAAAGCATCATCTTTCATTGGTTTTACAACTTCGTTTACATTCTCTGAATTTTTCTTTCTCGGCATGTCCATTCTCCTTTGTCTAATTATTAAAGGCTTTAAGCCTTCAATTCATTCAACTTATTAATTGTTTCTTTGCCAACAATTCCGTCTTGAGTTAAACCGTTATCTTTTTGGAATAAAATAACGGCTAGTTTTGTTTTGACTCCAAATTGCTTGTCAACATCTAAATTAGCCCCATGACGATTTAGCTCGTATTGAAGCCACGCGACACTCTCTCCAATACTACCTTCTTTAAGGAGTGAACTTGTCAACTTGTACGGATTGTCACCAATATCTACTACTACAACAACATGATGACCTGCTTTTAATAGAATATCTCCGCGTTTTAAACGCGCTGTATTTGCAGTATAAAGAGGTGTTGTAAATATTTGAACGTCACCAGTCGCTTTTAGCACTGCTTGTAATGTACTAGTTGTAGCACAGTTACCAGAAAGAGTCAATGCGCTCTCTGGAACACCCGCATACATACACGCAACACTAACTAAAGCAGAGCAATCAGTTTCACAAGGGGTATTAACTTTTGACACATCGTAATTATACTTTCTCGCTTGGGCAAGAAGCGTATTTCTTTGAAGTTGGTCGTAGCCAATATTATTATTTTTACAAGCGTTCTCCATGCACTGAGCTACTTTCTCCGCCATGCGAGGCTCATTAAATCTTATAACGCATGTCCATCCGTTTCTATACCATGGACGAGTACAGACCTCCTTTTTTGTTTGGTCTCCTGCTGTTCCATTTTTTACCGTTCCATTCTCGCTTATACTTGCATGTGCTATTGTCACACTCATTAGTCATCCACCTCTTCGTAATCATATTTGCTGTTGCAATAATTGTTTTCTAAAGAAGCTAATAATCTTTGTCGTTCTTCGTCAAAATATTCTTTCAACACTTCTTTAAATTTTTCCAATCCGTCTGGGTTGTCGCTTAAATACTTACCAACGTCAACACTTTTGCCGTCAATAGTAAAATCATAAGCGTCCAGAGTGTCAAAAAAATTATTAATCGAATCTTCAACCGCATAATCAAAACCCTTCACATATTCTTTTGTGATACCCGTATCACAAAGCTTCCTTCTCATTCTCGACATAGGCTTTAGCCTTTTCATTCTTTGAGAGAATATCTTTCATGTCTTCAAGTACGGCATCCACCCATGCGCTAAAGACAGGAAAAGGAATAATCTTTGAAAAAATCGGGTACTTTTCAATAAAGTTACCATAAACCACCGAGAGCTTTATTTTCCCTGTGCCACTGCCTAAATCTTTTTCAGCCATGACAACAGCCTGTAGCAGAAATTCGACAACCGAACGTTTACCGTTCAGCAAGAAATATACTACCACGGCTACTACAGTGATAATTAAGCTCCAATTATTAATTATCCATTCCATACTACCACCATCCTTCTAATCAAAAAAAAGAGAGTCAAGGATTAAATCCTCGGCTCTCTTTGGCTCTACCTAAATGGTAGCATGGTTTACCTCATTAAACAAACAATTTAATTGTTCATTGACTCGATTGCAACTCTGATAGCCTCTTTTTCGGTTTCATTAGTTGCTTTATCCATTAGCCTTTGAAGTTCCTCTTTTGTGTTTGAACTGCCCGCATAATACCCGTTATCTCTCGAATATCCATCGGCATATCTTCCTTGATTATCTCGCTGTGCATTAGCACCACGTCCTCTCGCAAAAGAATAACCGCCCATCGGGTACATACCAGAATATCCATCTTGTCCATTCATAGAATTTCCAATATAAGATGCTCCTGCGTATGAGCTTCCTTTAAAATCTTCCATAGCCTCGATTGTGTCAATGTCTTTAATAACATCAACTGCTTTGTAAACAACCTCAAGGCTATTCATATCAAGAGCGTTTTTGCGGCTTATATGCTCAAGTTCATCACACATAAGTTCTTTTATCTGATTATAAACTCTCATATTACGCTCCTTTCTAAGCTATCCTCGATACAGTCAAGTTTGCATTTGCTACTTCAACTGTTGGAGTAGGCGTTGTAGTACCATCTGTTACACCGCTTACGTATCTTACAGACACGTTATAACAGCACCCTTTAGGAACTGTTATAATAGCTGTGCTAGTCAAATTCTGAAACTCCTCTACTGCTTGCGGAGTAGCAATAGCTAAGCTACTCGGACGAGTTTCACCATTAACTGAGATAGCAATACCAACAGGGGTTACTTCACCGCCTGTCGGTATCTGTACATTGCCATTCCAAATAAGTTGATAACGAGCAAAACAATTAGGGGTTGCACCTCGGAGAGTAAAGTTCCCTGTTCCGTTGTCATGTATTACATAACCTCTCGGACAAGGGATGGAAGCATTAAACACAATCGGATTGTTTAAAGCTACAGTCTGATTGCCTATTTCTATATACTCAGCCATAGTGTCATCCTCCTATTAAAATTGACCGCATCCACAACTTGCTGTTTGAGGACAACTAAAAATCGGAGTATTGCCGTAAACGGGTGTTGTTCCAACAGGGCAATTTTTCAGCCTATTGTACAACTGGTCTACCTCGTTAGCAAAGCCCTGTGAAATAAATGCGTTCTGCGCTGTCTGTGACTCCCTAAGCGTAGCCATGTTAAGCTGTGTTTGAAGCTCTGAAATTCTGTCATTCTTTGCTTCAACCTGTGCCTTGACTCCATCTAGCTCAAGCTGACAGAGTTTGTCAAGAATTGCTTTTGTGCCCATTGCCTGAGAATCTATGATATTTCTTGTGTTTGTTGCACTAGCATTTCTTGTAGCACATTCCTCAGTTGCGATAGTATAGCGAATATCGCCTAATCCACCCTTAACATCAGAATTATTCTGTGCTAATTGTCCTTGAACAGCATTGAAGCCTTGTGCTGTAGCTGTTTGGCTTGCAAAAGCTTGTTGCATACTAGCCATTTGTCTAGCATTATCAGCTATTTCAGCCTGCGAGAAACCACTATTTACAGCTTGAACGATTCCATTTCCTGTCTGACAAAGATTCTGATTGATTCCTGCAATGCCAAGTTGAACATCACCGAAACCAGATGTTACAGAATTTTGCAGTCCGCTAATAGCGGTGTTTAAAGCTTGATTCTGGAAACCATTAGTAGTAATCTGTGCGTTATTCATCCATGGATAAAGAAGATTTCCGTCAGCACCACCAAAGCCTCCGAATCCTCCGTTTCCCCATCCTCCGAAACCGCCAAAAGCGAAAAGAAGGATAAGAATAAGCCACCAATCACCATTGTAGCCAAAGCCTCCTCCCATACCACTATTAGCGGCGTAAGCAGGAGCTACTGGCATGTAAAGCTGTGAGCTATTTTCTACCATTCAATAGCGTCTCCTTTCGTTTGATTTATTTCCATATGCGCATAATAGAAACCTTGCTTAAACCTCACAAAAGGAATATAATATAACCATCCGTATAGTTACTTTACATATTAGTTTTGCGAGGGAAGCAATTAACTTACCACCCATTAAAGTTAATTGCTTTTTTCATTCATCATGTTTTGCACTTGATTAACTTGACCTTCAAATTGTCGAATATTATTAGGCATCATACCGTTTTGTATGAGATATTGCCCTATTTGTTCATAATTGCACCCCATTTTCTGTATTTCTTCCGCTTGAACATCATTTATCATCCCACGTTGGCGCAGAATATTAGACAGCATGTTTGGGTTTTGTCTTATTTGCTGTAATTGATTAAAAAAACTCATCATAGGGTTATTCATCATATTAAAAAAACTATTCATCATTTAGTCCTCTTCATTTGTCTTTTTCTTAGTAGGCTTAAACGAAATCTCAGAAATCTTCTTTTCAACTTCTTCCTTTATTTTATCTGAAACAATCTGCTCAACTAAATCTTCTATTTTATCTGATATAAGACTTTCAAATTCCTCTCGCTTCATATAATCTTTAAGCTGTTCAGAATCTTTCGGTTCAGTCTCATCAACAAGCCTTTTCTTAATAAAAGTTACTTTACCTAGTTGGTCTACAGACTTCATGTAAAGATAATCAGCTCTTTGATTCATCAAAAAGATGCTTTGTCCTGCGTTAAGAGGGTAATTCGCACCTTCTTCCTCGCTTTGAACCCAAGCAAGTATTTGATTTTGAGCTTGTGAAGGCTGTGGCATTACTGGTTGTTGAAGTTGTTGTTGAAAATTTGGATAGCTTTGATAATAGCTAGGATAGGGATAGTTGTTCATTCTTTTTCCTCTCTTTTCCAATAAAATATCGGGGTCTCGTCACTACTATTCCAAGAATCATAGATATTTGAATCTTTGATACAGGCAACGTGTGTACCCGTTCCAACAATGAATGTTCCTTTAGGATGGTCTTTTGCAAAATCCCTAAAGGTATAACAATCTGGACACAGATTAGAGATTGCGTATCGTCTAAAGCCTTTTGAATGTAAATACGAATTAAGGACAATATTCGATGAAGGCATATCCTTCAAGAAAAATCCTTGCGAAGCTAGTTCGATATACGCACTATCCCATGACGTATTTAATGCTTTCGCTAAACACCTTATAGTGCAATCTCCTATTCCGCGTCTCTGGTATGGATTCGGGTTATAATACACGTATGCCATCTTGCTTCCTTTCGTGAGGGGATGACAATTTATTTTATAGGGGGCTGTCATCCCTCTGAACTGTATTATATAATACTTGTTCAAATAGGAACATGAAAAAAACATGCAATTTTTATGAAATTTTCATGCAATTTTTAGGAAGCTTCCTTTGTTTTTATGTAATAAAAAATCTCTCCCTGTTTGATAACAGAGAGAGATTAAAAATTTATGACAATTACTCAAGAGGTATAACGCACATTTTATTTCTGCCTACAGAATCAGTGCCGCCTATAACATATGCGTTATTATCAGCATAAGCAACAGCTCCATATCTAAATGCCCACGGAAGCTCCCCCGCAGATTCCCAAGTCATATTTTCTTCATTTAATTTATAATAATTTAAGTCTACGCTACTTCCTCCCATATAATAAAGACTTGTATTACTGCTAATAAGTTTCCCGCCTTCATTCCTATGAGGGAGAAGACATAGTTCTTCCCATACATCCTCTTCATTATTTCTATGAAATCTATACAATTTGTCTGAAGAATTGGCGTAAATCCCGTTGAAACTGACAACGTTTCCCCCATCGTCTAACACAAATGGCAAATCTTGTAAACGTTGCCAATCGCCATCACGATTAATATCGCTAACACTTATAAAAAAAGCTCTTTTTCCATAAAGAGTATCGCCTAAACTTGAGCCGCCTCCTAAACACAATAACCCAGTGTCATAACCAACGCTATTCTTACGACTATGTGGAACTAAATAGAGACTATATAATCCCTCTGGTAGATTTGGAATTGCTTTCCATGGATACTCTTCTCCTCTATTTGAATTATAATAACCATCGGAAAGTCCTTGACCGTTAGAGGAAGAGCCTCCAACAATATACATTCTTTCAAAAAGACTTGCACATGCGAAAGAATAAAAAGGTCTCGGCAAATCAGTACACTTTTTCCAAGTTTCGGTACGCGTGTTAAAACACCAATGTTCTGTAACGCCAGACCATACACCGCCACCACCCATAATATGAACCGTAGTATCACGCTCGTCGTAAGCTCTTACAGCACACGCACCATTTCTTACTGCATAAGGCGTATCAAATATTTTATAAATAGGTTTCGTAAAATCCTTCCATCGTAAGCAACTCTTTTCTATTCTATTTAAAGCATCAGCGTCAGCAAAGCTTTCATTTCCCTTAAAATTACTTTTAGCGCCAACATTTGCATTACGTCCTATCCTTGTAAAAGAATCCAGAGCATTCTCAAAAGCAACAAATTCAGAAGCATAATAATCGTTATTATACCCTGTTTTAGCATCGCCTAAGTTGAGGATAATCTTCTTGCTAGGATAATTAGTATTTAATTTATCATTTATATATAGCAAATTGTTTCTTATTCTATTATAGTCTTGATATGTAAACTGGTCTGTCTTAACCCAGTCTGTTTTAGGAGTTATCCATTCGTAGCTCACTCTTCATCCTCCAAAAAATCAACAAACAATTCATCGCAATCCGTAGGACTAGCCTCTTCTTGCGCTTGACTAACCGCCTCTATACCATCCTCCATTCTATTTAGGAGAGGCGCAGTTACAATTTCGCCAGTTACCCATACATGCTTATTATAATTCATAAGTTTTCTCCTATCTTAAATCTACCTACAATAGCTCGTTCTAAGTTTGCGTCTGTTCTGTAAGACACTCTTCTTGCTACAAGCCTGCATGAAAAATCCATCCCCATGCTTGTATTAATAGTTTCTTCTTCAATTCTCACTTCATTATCAGCAACATAATTATTTTCCAGATAAATCAAATCATCAGCGTCAATTGAAGTGTCTCCTCTATAAGTTAAAGAATATTCTACATCATTATCATAATATTCCCTAAGCCAATCCGCTTGTTGACTTGCCATTATAGATGAACCTATCAATGGATTTGTTGATTTCTTTTCAACTCCCGTTTCGTGAACATCAAGAGTATATATATTATCGGTAACAGTAAAAGGATGCGCATAAACTTCTATATCCTGCTCCTTATTAGAGCTTACAACAATATAATACGCTCCGCTTTCCTTTATAGTACCATTGGAAACTTTATAGTCATAATATGGCTGTGAGAAAGTCATTTTATTGTCTCCGACCACAGCACTAATTGAACCAATAGCTGAACCGTACGCGCCCTCTATGGTTGTAATGTCTACAGTTTCCCCACCTTCTTCATTCGGCGTGGTAACGATATTAACTCGTGAGTTTCCGCTTTCCGAATCCGTTTTCTCTAAGTCGTAAACATAACTATGAACATTTATGTTAGATACTCGCTCTAAGTCATTCGCCATAGGAACATTCTTTAATTCATGGTAAGTTAGATTATATCTAACACCACCATCAAGCTCAATACTATTTAAATGAATCCTCTGATTTGGCGATGCTCCATTAAACGTTATTTCTATTTCATCTACAATACCGTCATAAGAATAAACAGTTGTGATACTAAGATTTGTTAAAGACTGAGTATCTACTACGCTTCCAGACCTCTTTGAAACAACTGTTACAGAAGTAGGAATAACTACCGCAAACTTTAAGAAAACTCTCTTAAGGTCAAATTCCGTTTTAAACGTCATAGTTATCTTATGGCTATGCGTAAATGCTCCGTTTGAATTAGCTATCTCATCAGAAACATAACCTACTTGTCGATACGTTTCATTCTCTGGCAAAAACAAAAGTGAACCATCTGCGTATACATATTCATGTTCTGCATCAGCATAATTATACAAAGAATTATCATTAAAAATAGCTGACGGAATAGAATATGAAGTAGCGCCTTCAAAGAATATATCCTTTATATACTCTGCTCTTGTACCGCTAACAACACAAATATTCCCATCCCTATCCTCATACAATACACTTCTTGAAGCGTTCGCTATCATCTGCAACGCTTCATTATGAGGACAAATAGGCAACGGATTAGAGAAAACTGTTTTTCTTAAAGAAGAATCAATAATGTAATCCTCTACTCCTGCATCAATTAAAACATTCTCAGTTAAATCATATGCTGAAATACCGTCTTTATAATATTGCCCCTTATAGTAATCTCCCACTAAGAAATTCAGCTTTCCCATGCAATTAAATGTTGCTTGGTAATCATCACTGTTCCATGATTTGACAAATACCTTACCACCTTTAATCGTATAAATAGAGCCGTCAGACATTTCGTAACCATAGTTATATTCAATCATTTGCTGTTCTTGAATATACTCTGCATAACCATAAGGGTTATCCTTATTAAACAAATGATTTCTATTATCCACGACAAGAGTAAACGTCTTTACTGGCAAACTATTAGATATATGACTTACGGCATTATCTCTTGCCGTTGAAATAATTTGTTTGTCAGTAAACTCAAGTTCAATTCCGAAGTAAACAGTTTTTAATGCAAGTTTACCACTATTAGGGGTTATTTTAATATATGGAGACGACATAAACCCTTCATCATATACTAACGGATTTTCAGTAACAGCTACCGTATCGCTTTTTGTTCCGTTAGTAACAGTTATAGTCGAAGGTAATGTTCCAGAAAAAACAAGAGTTAATCCCGCAATGTTAAGTTCGTGATATTGCCCAAACGTAAATGTAATACTTCCGTCATCTTCCGTGCTTACAACGCCTTGATAAGAAGAAGGACTATCCTTATACAATAATTCTTCGTTTCCCGTAAAAGAAGATGAAATCGAAGCATTCTTTTGAGCGTAGGGATTATACAGCTTTAGCTTTGCAGTAACAGATGTATGTCCTCGCCATCTTTCTTTCATTTCTTCCTTATATTCATCAGATACATACTGCATTTCAAAGTCTCCTTATACAGCATCACTCGCTAGTTTTCACTTCCCATGAATACACAGGAGTTCCGTTACTAATAGTAGCTGTTAATACATATTCGCCATCTTCACCTTCCGCAAGGGGAAGTAGTTTGTCAGAAGAAGCATATCCTACCCATGCATTCCAATCAGATGAATAATTTCTCATGTACAAAGAAGAGTCTTCATTGATTATAAATATCTGTACAACGCCGCTTCCTGTTTCAGCTACAATAAACTTTCCGCTTTTCTCAACAGGCAAATGAGCGATTTCAGAGGCATCTGAATCACTCGCTATATAGAACACTCCTTTTACAGTCATATCATTTACATCAGCGCCCGTCTCGATGCTTTCTCCCGCTCTTATCATTAAATCGGAAGTCGCACCTCCCATAGTCTCTGTTATAGGCGTTAGCTTTTCTTCAACAAAAGTCTTTATCGCAGTATTTAGATTTCCCATAAATCTCTGCATAAAAGAAAGTGTTATTACAGACATAGTTACCTCTTTTCTTTAATCTAACATTTGCTCTCTCAATATTATATTACAGTTTACCTTTATTGTGAAGCCTCACACGACTAAAGTCGCGTGCTTCCTATTGCCACAATCTACGTTGTGGTTGCCTTTTAGGGCATCGGACTGCGTTTCTGTCCATACGGCTAAAACTCAGTACTTAGGCAACTAATATGTTGTCTAAGACCGCATTTAAGCTAATAAGGTCAGCCAACGTGCAGGTGCTTCTCTTAGAGCACTGAGGGACTTTAGCCTCAATGTCCAACCTGTCCGTCACCGAACAGGATTTTAAAATTTCTCGTATATAATAACGAGCTGCTATATTATACGAAGCGTTAAGGTCGCAATTGTATGTTTTGCCATTTTGAAATCTACACAAACTGTATGTAGGCATATCTGCGTCCTTACCTCGAAGAACTCTGCCACTGCCATCGAAAGCTAGTCGTGATGTCCCCCATGCGCAAATATGAGATATCCTCATACTAAGTCTGTGAGCCTTGTCTGTTACCATAGATTGCACGTACTTTGCCTTCCACATATGGAGCTTTTGTTTCTTAGAGCCACGCTTTTTACCTGCAAAGTCCAAGTGCTCAAAAACTATGGTGTCAGCATTGTACATTACGGCTGTATCTATGATAAAGTTAGTTGTTTTAACAGCTATATCATCGTTAATACCTTTAACTTTAGCCCACAGTCTCGGCATCTTGCGGTTACCATACTGCTGGGCTTTCTTTATACGGTTTACAGCATGGTTCAAACGGTCTGTTTCACTTGGCAGTCTAAGGAAACGTCTGCCGTAGATAGTGCCTTTTGAATCCATGACGCAACACGTACATGCTGAATTTAAACCAAGGTCAACGCCAACTACAAGGCTGTTTGTATCTGTAAGAGTAGCCTTTTCTTCAAACGGGAAGTCTAAAAACCATTCTTTACCTCGTTTCTGAAGCGTA
>Ga0247608_10000263_pt1 | contig 92015 bp, 85 predicted proteins | sample 176DNAGHGlowgp2_FD_193490 | JGI IMG/M metagenome (GOLD analysis project Ga0247608, IMG submission 193490) | Sheep rumen microbial communities from Palmerston North, Manawatu-Wanganui, New Zealand - 1766 DNA GHGlow gp2 | ecosystem: Host-associated > Mammals > Digestive system > Stomach > Rumen ... | reverse complement strand
GTAGAGAATTATCTTTCAAAGTTAAGTGGTCAATTCACTGTAAAATAAACGATACTAATGTTGTGGCATAACTTCCAGTAGGTAAAAAGAACTGCAATTTGATATCATCATTATCCCATTCAAATTTCAAATCTGGGACTTTGATAAACAGCACTCTTCTCACTCACCACAAATTATATATTTTACAAACCTGTTGCATTCATTCATCAAATTCAGCTAAATTAAGTAACTGATTATCACGAATACGAGCTTTGGTTCACTCAAATGGTAACAACAAATTCCATCATAACATTGGTCAGGTTGGGAATCGTTTATTCTCATCATATTGTTCAACATCAAACTGTCATTCTGAGGCTTTAGCCGAAGCCCCGCCAACGGGGTAAAAATCTTGTGCATTAACCTCTCCCTCCCAACTAGTCGAGATTCCCTCTCCTATTAGGAGAGGGTTAGGGTGAGGTTCAGGTTCAAAAAAATTCAAATCAGATTTTTCTTTTTTTAATTTTTGGTAATCAAATGGATAAATTTTCTGAGAATCATAAACCGCAGTTTTCACTCAATTTGAATTAAATCTATCCACCAAAATATCTCATTGCAAGAGAAATAGTCACTTCTCCCAGCGGTTTAGTACATATTCATTAAAATACATACTCGGATATGCCTGCAAAAGAAATCTTAGATGATAAGGTAAATCTGATTCTTTTAATTTTCATTTTTCATTAAATTCTTCTGCCAACTGTTTCAAACGGTCTTTTGCTTCATAAAAGTTCTTCTTTCATTTTCCAAATCTTTGCATTCCAAAGCAATTTGGAAATCATTTATCAATTATTTTTTGCACATTATTTTCAATCTGACTTTTTATTTCTTTTGAAATATTTTGCCTAGCACGCAAACGAATTTCAAATTTATTTCACAGATTACTAGCCACTTTTAGTCAAAATTCATTATAAGTCTTTTCTAAAATTCTGACTTTTTTTCATAGAGTTTGGATAAATAGCTCTTCTCATCATATCTTATTTAAAGAACGCTGTGAAATAGAAATCCATTGTCTTGTAATTCACGCTTTATCTTTAAGTCATGCTATTCCAATTTCATCACGCTGCAGATGAAAATTCTTAGTCAAATCATCCACAATATCCATCGTAGTCAAATTTTCTTTTTCAAAAAAAACATATAAGAAATCTCATTTTCACGATGGAACTCATTCTCACAAAACTTCTTCTACAACGAAATCTTTTGGTTTAGATTTAATCTGAAATAGCATAACTTTGTTTTAATTAAAACTTTTTATATTCTCAATTAATTCAGAAAATTCTTCCATAATCATATGACCTCTATCCTCAAAAACTTCAAATTTTGCATTAGGTAAAAATTCGTGCAATCTTTCTCACTGAGAAAATGGTACACAAAAATCATCTTTTGAATGATACAAAAATATTTTATCACAGATTTTTTCAATTTCTGAAATCTTTTGAATATCAAAAGCAAAATCTCAAATACATGATTCTTCTGGTGGTAAATCCTTATTATCAATTAAAGCTGATACTAAATGTAATTGTTTAATCTTTTTTGGAAATCAGTTTTCAACCAGATATTTCAAAATAAATATAGTTCATAAAGAATGTGCAATAATAATCTGACTACCATTTAAATATTCGAAAGTCTTTTCAAACTGTATTTTCCATTCTTTATACAATGCAATGTTTTTATTTGGCATATCAAGTAAAGCCACTTGATAATCTTCTCATAGTTCTTTTTGTAAACTATCTTTCCATTTTTTCTTTACTTCAAATGGATCATAATCCCACTTTTTTAATTCTTCTTGAAAAGCTTCACGACTAGGATAAGCATTTCATCATCATATAAACAATACTTGCTGCATTTTCACATTTCAAAACGATAAAAAATCTGATTATCAAATAATTCAATATTTAAAACTTATATCATCTCACTCCTTTCTGAAAAATGTTCATTCTTTATCTAAATCAATTTTTGATAATTCATACTCTCCTACTCTAATTCTCCTAAGCATTGTAAGAATTCATCCAAGTCAAAACTGTTCTCAAAGTCGATGTCAAATTGATCTAATATAAGTTCATGACCCTACATCTAATCTTAATCTCAACTCAAGAAAGTTATAATCCAAAACTTCATATCAATACGTTTTCATCAATCTATTCTCAACTATTTGTTCTCATTTTCTAGCCAAATCGTAAAGTTTTTTTCAATCTTTTTTCTTTGCACTAAACGGAGTGAGAGGTAATTCATATTCTGGGATAATCAAATCTAATTTTGATTTAATTTCTTCTAATGGAATTTCTTTTCATTCCACATTTATCTCCTCATAATAATCTCGATATCACATATCCCACGTATCAGAATTTTTGGAAAAATCTATTACGGTTTCATAGCTTTTATCAAGTCATATTAAACCATTTAATCTTTTTGTATCATTTCAAGTTCATATTAACATTAACCCACTTGCTAATGGATCTAATGTTCAACTATGTCAGATTTTTTTCTCTCATAATTCTCTTTTGAGTACACGAATTACATCAAAACTACTTATTCATTTGGGTTTATCAACAATTATCAACATTAAACATCACATCAAAATTTAAAAATCTGACTTATTGATATTTTTTTCCTATGTTTTAACAAGAAAACTTTACACCAAAGTTCTCTTGCAATATAAAGAATTATTTATAACCTGAATTATATAAAAACTATTTATTTCTTACAAAAACCAAAAATGGAATATTATTATGACTACGGTACATCTAGCTATGGATGAATCATCTGATTAGCACTATTCATACGAGCAATTGTATGCATGTGGAAGATTTTCAAAAAAGCTGGAAGAAAATGACGAGAATCCCTCATCCCAATCCGAAACATTTGGGTATTATTCAAAATTTCAGGTCATAAAAAATGGTTTCGATGATTGTTTATAGTACCATTAGCATGGATTATTGTTTCTATAATTTTCCGATTATTATGAACTACATGAACTTGAGAATCGTTAATCGTAATCAAAAATGCTATAAACTGGATTTTAGGTATGTGCGCTATATTATTACCACTAATTGCCACTATACTTCTTTGCTTATGATTATCAAAAAAATTCGGTAAACATTGGGCATTTTGCTTATGATTATTATTTCTAAACCCTATTTTTTATGGAATTTTAGCATTTGACGATTCAAAATACAACTCATAATATGAGTTAAATACAAGCCACCTTCTAAAAAAAGTCTTACTCAACTTCTGAGTGAGATTTTTTCAATATTTTACTTGTAGCTCACACCGTACCCATAGAAATTACAAAAGATATCGCATCAGAAACAGGAACATCAGTCTCCACAAAATCTCTAGGATTCAACATAACTAAATACCCATTTGCTGGATTTGGTGTTGTTGGTATAAATACAGAAACCAAATTTGTTTCTCATATAGCACTTTCAAAACTGTCTAATTCTTCTCATGTCAAAAATCAAACAGACCATGTCTTTTCTGTTGGGAACCTTGTGAGAACGACTTTTTTAAATGAATTTGTATTTTGCAAGGTATTAGCAGCTTGATTTGTAATCTTAGTTAAAGAACTTAACAAAGGAACTTTTTCAATCAACGGATCTAAAAAAGCCTTCACCCTCTCTCAAACACGTCACTGATTCATAACAAATCATAACAACCAGATTAAACCACATAAAACCAAAAATCATAAAAAATGTACCACAATTTCAGGTAATCATAATTTATCCATCATAACATCAGGGAACAATTCTACAATTTTTCAAACCCGTCTTAATATCAACGATACCAACCACCAAAGAATCACAAAAAACAAAACTGTCGGTAAAATCAACAATAATCACGTCAAAAAATGTTTTCTTTTCACTGTTTTATCCCCCATCAATATGCAAAAAGTCTCATTTACTAAACAATTTTCATAAATTTATATATAACATTATAAACAAAAAAAACAACAAAAAACAAAAGATTCTCCCACAACAAATAGTTTATATCGACAAAAGTCAACACTATATATAATAATATCAAATATGTATACAAAATAAACATAAAAATCTTTTGAAAAAAACAATAATATTTCTACTATAAACAGGTAAATTTAAATTTTATTTATTTCTCAAAATTTCATGAAAAAATCTTCAATTTTTTTAGGAGCGATATCCCTGCTCAACATCATTTTATTATGAAATTTTATTAATGCTGAATATCAACTTCAAATAGATGAAAAAGATAATGAAGTTTATCTCACATCATGAGACAACAAAATAACATTAGAAAATGCTGAAAAAGCTTTATCCTGAGATGTAAATTCTGGGTCTACTTTAACTATTTCTATAACATCTCCTAACAGTCAAACTAACACATGAAGCGAAATTAACTCGTGAGATACAACATGAACATGAAAAATAAACACATGAACTGTAGTCTGAACATGAACTGAAACAAATACTTGATCAACCACTTCAACATGAACTGAAACGACCCGCACATTATGAGAAAATATAAATGCAGAATTGTTAACATGAGATGAATTCGATAAAGCCTTATACTGGATGTACAAAAATTGATTAACAAAATATGATAACGCTGAAGAATTCCGTCCATATGACAAGCTTACAAGAGAAGAATCTGCAAAAATGATTGGTCAACTTTACAGTGTTCTATGATTCCCTAAAGAAGACAAATGATTCAATTGTAGTTTTGTAGATACAAACATGTTTGATCCAACTCTATCTGAACATATTTATAACGTTTGTAGGCGATGAATATTCAGATGAAACGATAAAACTCATCAATATATGCCTCATGATAATTTAACGAAAGGTCAACTTTTAGCTGTTCTCTTGAGAATTTTCGAATGAAAAATGTCTAATGAATCTGGGCAACCTCGATGGATTGAATACTATGTTAAAGCACTCGCACTGTCAATGACAAACGAAATCAATTTAGCAAAATTTGATCAACCTGTTTCTAGACGAGAAGCTTCTCTATTGATATTCAGGTTTAAAAGCATGGTTATTGACGAGGAACAATACAAGTTATATTTAGCTCGTTTGAACAACTTAGAATGAGATAACGAAAGTTATTTAAAACAAATAGAAGAACTAAAATCTAAATGGGAAGAATCAAAAATTTCAAACGAATCCGATTCAAATTCAGGCAATTCCAATCCTGACTCTAATGAAATCGTTTCTGGTACATGAGATAATACATGAACAAGCTGAAATAATGTAAGCTTAGCCATAATTGCATGAAATGAAACATTAACTGACAGTTCTGAATTCATGGAATCATTAAATTGGATGTATGATAACGGTATGACTTCCTATAATACAACTGAATCATTCATGCCATACCAAACTATAACACGTGCACAAGTTGCAAAAATGCTTGATAAATTTGCCACAGCAACAAACTTAACAACTGTAAGAAATCAATGAAATTGCGAATTTAGCGATGTCGATCCTCAATCTGAATTTAAAGATTCCATCACTAGAGTTTGTCAATACGGAGTAATGGCTGGATCTAATGATAAATTCTCTCCTGATCAAGTAGTAACAAAAGCTGAATTTATAGCAATGCTAATCAGACTCTTTGATTGAGCTAAATTAAACGAAAGCGTAAATCCTCGACGAACTGAATACTACAAAAGAGCGATTGAAATCTGACTTATATCAGCACAAGATACAGTTTCATTTACTGATGAAATCGCCAGATATGATGTAGCCACATACTTATACAGGTTAAAAGTTAGACTTACAATGTACAACAACTTGAATTCAACTCAGCTCTCTGATGAAATAGTAAAAACACTTTCAGAAACATTAACAACTTGAGATGACTGAAAAATAAATGTAAAAGTTTATGTAGATATACTCGCATTAAACAATTCTGCATTTACAGATGGTTACATAGAACTTCTTGACGAAAGATATAAAGTAACTAGATCAGAACTGAATAGTTATAATGTAGGTACAAACAGTTTTGTACGATATGGAAAACTATATAATATAGAAACTGATGAACAAATCTGAAGTATTTCATTTATACTTACTAATTGAACTTTAGTTGAATGATCTATTCGTGCTAATAAAGTTTCTTACTACCTAGAAAAAGATCCAAACACTACAACATACTATAACCTAACTCAAAAATAATGATAAAACTAATTTGAAAAAAAGACAATCAATGGAAAAAATTATTTCCTATTTTTAGCAGACATCCAGAATTAGTTTATCTAGATAATGCTGCATCGACCCAAAAACCCAAAACTGTAATAGATTGAATTTCAGATTTCTTAGAAAATGATTATGCAAATATTCATCGCGGATTATACTCACTATCCGAAAAATCTGAAGAATTATACTACCAGTCAAAATGCAAACTTGCTGAATTGATTAACTGCAAACCAAGTGAAATAATATATTCTTATAATTCCACATATTGCATAAATTTACTTGCACAAGCACTAGTAAATAGTTGAAGACTTTGAAAATGAGATAAAGTTTTGCTATGAAATCGAGAACATCATTCAAATATATTACCATGGCAAACTTTGTCCAAAATATTTTGATTTAAAATAGAATTTATAAATGAAGACAAAAATTATAATATCGACCGAAAAGACTTTGACAAAAAGTTTGATAAAAAAGTTAAAGTCATATCATTATCTCACGTATCAAATGTTACATGACAGATAATGGAAATAGAAAAAATTAGAAACAAAATCTGAGAAGATGTATTTTTCATTGTTGATGGATCTCAATCAGTTCCTCATATACCAGTTGATATTGAACAAATTCAATGTGATTCTCTAATCATAACTGGACATAAAATGATGGCCTGCACATGACTCTGAATGATGTATCTAAAATACGAATGGATTAAGAATTTGAATCCTCTCATCCTGTGATGATGAACCGTAAAAGATGTAAGTATTGATAATTTTTCACTACAAAACAATGCAGATAAACGAGAAGCCTGAACCCCTAACATAGTTTGAGCAGTTAGTCTTTTAAAAGCATTAGAAACCATCGAACAACTATGATGAATAGAGAAAATTCAAGAACATGAAAAAACACTTATTAAACAATTATGCGAGTGATTCCAAAAAAGAAAAAATGAAATAAATTTGATATGAAGCTACGAAAGTGATAATCGTATATGAACATTTTCGTTCACTGTAAATAACGAAAAAAATTTTAATAAGATATGAGATATTTTTGGCAAAAATAATATATGTATCCGTACATGATGACATTGTGCATATCCTTTACATAAATCACTAAATATTTGATGAAGTGCTAGGGTTAGTACATATTTGTACAACACCGAAAAGGATATTGAAAAATTTTTCAATATCCTAGATAAAATTATCTAATCTATAACCATTAAAATTTCAAAAAGTCTGACTTTTTTTGATTTTTTTGATAATTATATGTATAATCATTATAGTTTTTTAATTAATATCAAATTTTTATTAATGGATAATATAGAACTACTCAAATTAGAAGCAGATGAAATCAAAAAGTCATTAAATGAATTAAAAAATAATATTTCTATTTCTGAAGATGATAAAAGAAATAAAGCAAATCTACTAAATAGACGAGCGGAAAAAACAAAACAAAAAATTCAAAAAGAAATAGATTCTTTAACTGACAAAACAGATGAAGAATCGAAGAAGAAAAAAGAAGAAGCTGAAGCTCTTTTAAATAGTTTTAATGATATCACTGCCTTATATAATTCTATCATAAATCCTTCCTCAAACCCATGAACTCATGATTCAAGAACTCAAAGTTCTGAGCAAACACCAACTGAAAATAAAAACATATTTACAACAGCTACAGATTGGATAAAGACCCAACGAAACAATATATTAGATACAAAAAAACGAAAAGAAGAGTGACGAGAGAATTGATTTCGTTTAGCATGATTTGCAGCAACATGAATATGAGCACTTGGTCTAGCATATAAATGAGCAAAAAGCTTACGGAATTGGGCTTTTTGAAGTGATAAGAAAAAAGAAAAAACAGAATCTAAAAAAAAGAAAAAGAAATTTGTTGACAAATGGTATGGTAAGTTACTAAAATGGGCTGGAATCACAACAGCAGCATGAGGATGAATTTATTTTTTAGGTAAGCATTTTAATTTATGGTGAAGTACAGACAATAATACAGACAACAATACAGACAATAATACAGAAAACCAACCAGCACAACAACAAGATAAAACTACAGAAAACTCTGAAGAAAAATCGAATGAAACAAAAGACTCAAAAGAGAGTTTTCAACCAACATCAGACAAAATATCAAATGAAATGTTTGAGCAACTATTAAAAATGGAAGGAAAACACAAACAAGGCAACAACACCCTCGTCGCAAAAACTGGTAAACAATTTTGAGAAAAATTTCCTACATGACCTTTTGGTATGGTCTATAAACATATAGACAACGAAGGAAACTTACTTAAAAAAGCTATTCCTTTCAAAGAATGAGAAGAGGTAACAGAAGAATGGGGAAGAAAAAATGCAAAAGCCTGCTATGACAAAAGAGCCAAAGAAATAAAGGAGGCATTCGATAATAAATGATACAAGTTATCACAAGATCAACTTGATGCTCTTACATCTACATGCGGAGGAACATCTAAATCAAGAAAAAATTGTTTAAATTTTGTCCTGGAAAATTGGAACAATCAAAAAAAAGTCGTTGACTACATCAGTACTCATTCCACTACTGCAGCATGAAATCATCAAGTTCAGCCTGGACTAGTTTACCGTAGAAAATTCGAAGCTGACTGGTTCGTATGAAACAAAATGACTTTTGCAGAACATAGATCAATGCAAAAAAAATGAAAAAACACAAATCCTAATGACAGTCATTTAGCATAAATAAATCAATCCATACAACTAATATCAAAATATTTACAATAATTATTTTCAAAAATTCTGACTCTCTAAACTATCATTCCACCGCTCAATAGCTTTTTCAAACTCCTGAACCGTAAACTGAGGACAATACAAATCTGTAAAATAAAGCTGAGCATATCAAATTCGCCAAAGCATAAAACCTGACAACCTTTTGGCCAATTTTTGCTTTGTCCTAATAACCAAATCAACCGTTGGCAATCATCAAAAATCCATATACTTCTCTAAATTTTCTTTATTAATTTTTTCTCAAGAATCGTTTAATTTTTTCATTGCTCTCAAGATTTCATCCTGTCATCCATAATTCACAGCTAAAACAAGTATTTTCGAACTTTCTAAAAATTTAAATTCAGATTCTTTTTCCTCTAAAAAGTTTACCAAATGAGTCGGCAAACCAGATTTATCTCATGCTACACGAAAATTAACATGATTTTTACGCATCATATCATACAAATTTTCAGTAATCCTTTTATACAAATTAAAAAGATAATTTAATTCCATTTTAGTTCTATTTTTTAAATTTTCCGTACTTAATCACCATAAAGTAAACACTTCAATAGAAGTATCTTCAAAAATATGGACAGCAAGTTCAATACATCTCTGAAAACCTTCCAAATGTCATTCCAAACTAGTTTTTCATAATTCTTTTGCCCATGTTCTATTCCCATCAGGAATTAACGCTACATGTTTTGGATATTGCATTCAAAAAAACTAATATAAAACAAAAAAAATATATCAAATCAGATTATTTATTCAAGAATAGTATTTACACCAATAAATGATCTAATTTTCCCCTAACAAAAGAACTTTCAAAAAAAGTACCCCCTATTTTTGCATTTTTTTTAATTATGGATATAATTGATTTGAATTGTTTAATTTCATAAAAATGATATGAACGATAATATTGACCTCTTAAAAACAGAGGTAGATGAAATCAAAAAATCATTAAATGAACTAAAAGATAATATCACTTTTTCTGAAACAGAAAAAAAAGACCAAGCTGAAATTCTAAACAAACAAGCAGAAGTAACAAAACAAAAAATTCAGAAAGAAATAGATTTTTTAGCGAACAAAACGGATGAAGAATCAAAAAGAAAAAAGGAAGAAGCTGAAGCTCTTTTAATTAGTTGTAATGATATCACCGCCCTATATAATTCTATCATGAATCCTTCTACAAGCTCAACAACTCAAAGTCCCAGTCAATCACCCACTGAGAGCACAAACATATTTACAAAAGCAAAAGATTGGATAAAAAACCAACGAAACAGCATCCTAGACAGGGGAAAGTGGAGAACAGAATGATGAAAAAATTTATTACGTGCAGCATGAGGTGCAACTTCACTTGTTCTGTTATATAAATGAGCTAAGAAATTATGGAATTGGGCATTTTGAGACAATGAGAAAGAAGATAACAACGAAAATTACGAAAGTAAAGAAAACACGAGTGAAAACGATGAAGAAAAAACAGAAGTAAGAACAAATGAAGAAACAAATGAAGAAGAAAATAACAATAATGACAATTATGCGGAAACAACTGAAGGCAATACTAAAGAAGAAAAGAAAGAAAGCATCTGGAGTAAACTGTGGTGAAAAGCTTTAGCTTGGTTATGAATTGCACCTGCTGCTTGAACCGCTGCTGCCGCCTGAGCTGCCGCCACCACTGCTGATAAAGAATCAGATTCATGAACAAGCGAAGATGTGGGAAAAGATGAAAGTACATCTAATGAACCTGATAAAGAAAATAGTTCTGATCCTTCTACTAATACAAATGAACCTGAAAATAGTCCCGATAAAAAAGAATCCAACGAGAACACCACAAAAAAAGATACAAAAAATTCAACTAATTCTAATGAATCTAAAGAAGTAGATAAAGGAAAAAATACTTATACTAACCCCATAAGTGGATTAACTTATAAACGTATTGATCAAGTTACAGACCCAGCAGGAAAATTGAGATACTCATGAAAAAGAAGTGGTAAAACTGTAGCCAATATTTGATGTTTACTAGCTTCTGGATGTACTGTAACCTCTGCTCTCTGCCCAGAAGTAACCTTAACAGATTGTTTTAATAATGTTAGACATTGGACCGCCGATAAAGCTGTTGCAAAAATGTCGAACAATAAATGGAAATCGGAAGCTCTTTTATCATGAGAACATGGAAACAGAACAAAGACACAAGAACAAAAAGCAAAAGAAAAAATAATAGAAAACTTAAAAAAATGATATCCTGCTGTCATCGGTGCCAGACATTCAGGTATTGATGGAATAAATAACAGTATAGTATCACAACATTACCGTGCTATTTTAGGTATAAGAACTGAAAATGGGAAGAATGAATTCTTCGTTTGAAATACTTATAAAAATGGATCATGAGGATGGATGGATGAAGATAAAATATTTAAAAACATGATACACGCTTCTATATTTACTCCAAATCAAGCATAATAAATAATTTATTTTAATTTTTAATAAAAAATATTATGACAAAAATCGAACAATTGGAAAGTAAGACATCTCAAATCAAAGATGATTTGAACAAATTAAAAAACGATGTTAATCTTTCAGAAGAACAAAAGAGAGAAAAGGCTCAAGAAATCTTTACTGGTGCAAAAGATATTGAACTGAAAATTAACGAACTGGAATCTCAAACATGAGAAGGATCACAAAGAGACACAGACAGAGCAAAATTACTACTAAAAAATTTTGAAGAAGTAAAGACATTATATAACGATATAATGTGAGAAGAAACTAGGAATCAAAATCTAAATCAAAACAATACAAATCAAATAGAGGATAAAGATCAAACAACGAATACTCCAACTTCTGAAGTTCAGAATGAAGACAAATCAATTTTATGAACAATTGGAAACTGGTTCTGAAGTGCAAAAGAATGGATATGAAACCAATGGTCAGATATATGGAATACAGATAAACGAAAAGAAGATTGACTGAAGAATTGATTACGTACAGCATGATTTTTATGAGCAGCTGGTTTTATATATGAATGAGCGAAAAGTCTGTGGAATTGGGCTTTTTGAGATGACGAGGAAGAACATGAAGAAAAAACAGAATCTAAAAAAAAGAAATCTGGTGATAAACGGTATAGTAAATTGTTAAAATGGGCTGGAATCACAACAGCAGCATGAGGATGAATTTATTTTCTAGGTAAACATTTTAACTTATGGTGAAATGACACATCTATCGAATCACAAAAACCAGAATCTTCGACAGAAACCCAGATTGAACCTACTTCAGAGAATAAAAATAATAACCAGGAAGAAAAGCCACAAACTGATAAAACATCAGAAAAACCAACCACATGAGAGCAAAAGACTGCAGAACAAAAGAATAATAATCAAAAAGAAAACTTACAAGTCAGTAATTCATGATATACAACTTGAGAAGACTTAACTAAAAAACAACAAAACATTATGGGACAAAAGCTTAACAAAATAAATTCTCCAATTACAGTAAAAATGGTACAGGATTCTTGTAGTACTCATAATGTACCAGTTGAATACTTATTAGGTTTTATGCAAAATGATAGCAGTTTATGAACAAAATGAAAATGAGCAAAAACCCATAATCCATGAAATGTATGAAACACCGATAGTTGAGGTACCAAAGATTTTTGAACACGAGAAAAATGAGTTGATGCTTGTGCAGAAAATCTAGAGAAACGTATCGTCGCCTACTCCAAAGCAAAAAAAGAACATAATTGAAAGTGATTTAATGACTTCCCTACTCCTAAAGAATTAGCCACATGAAAAAGCGAGGGATGAACCAAATTTTTTGGAGTTTACATGACAAGTAAAACTTGACCAACTAATGTTACAAAAATAATAAATTCTCGAGCTGACTCTTTATCATAAATTGAATCATTATTTATTTTATTCAATAATGATTTCTATTATCAAAATAAAAAAACCTAAAAATTTGACAAAATTTATTCAAAATGAATATAATAAAACTATAATATTTTATCATATTAACCACATTAACATATGATTAAGACAAACACCTCTAATACTATAGAAAATCCAGAAACTCCTTCTTCAAACTTTTCTCATGAATTGAAGACTTTATGAGACGAAATAAGTAAAATCAATAATTTAGATAAATGGTATATCCAAAACAATAGAAAAGAAAAATAAACCAGAAAAGACTCACACAAATCCCAAAAGTGATCTAACTTATTATCTATATGATCAAGATGACCCTCGTTGGAAAGATATAGAGCTTAGAAATGGTATTACAATAGGAGAAGCCGGGTGAAGAATATTAGCAATTGCCTGCATCGGCTCAATGCATAATCCTTCAATAAATCCTGAAACCGTTACCGAACAAGTACTCCACCAATTACCTGATAAGGCCATTCCAAAAATAACAAATAATAAAATAAAATCAGAGCGCTTAACAATAGATGATAACACAAACAATAGAATAAAAAAACACTTAGAGAAATGATACCCTGCAATTATAATGGTAAAAGGTAGAATGGGCTGAGGACAAAACAAACTAATTAGATGACAACAATATTTAGCAATTGTCGATTATAGAAACAACAATGGGAAAGAAGAAGTTTTTATAGCGAACACAGATAATGGTAAATGAGGAGGATGGATGCCTCTAGATAAAGCTTTTGTTAGTATAAAGAAAGCTACATTGTTTACTCCCACAGGAAAGTAATATCTATAAATAATATACTTCATATTCCACATTATCCCTCAGAGAACACTTTCCTTCTGCAATATACCTACGGAACCGTGTTCTCTGTTTTTTTGCTAAATAATGTGTATTCTTTCTCAACAATTCTTCCATAGTATCATAATCATATTCTCAGTAAATATATCAAACAACTTCCTTATAACCAATTCATTGCATAGATTGTAAACTTGGTGAATATCATTTATCCAAAAGTCATTTTACCTCATCAATTAGTCAACTTTTCAACATCTCTTTTATTCTAGCATTTATACGCATATTAGTCTCTTCTTTTTCACGCCAAAGTCACAACATTAATAAAGGATGCTTAACGGGCTGATGAAGAAAAAGTTCTGTTTTTGTTTTTCAAGTTTCATGATAAATTTCCAATGCACGAATAATATACCTGGTTGCATTCGGATGTAATTTACCCGCCTCTTCTGGATCTACTTGCTTAAGAAGATTATATACATATCAAGATTCATAATCTTCTTTTTTTTGTAATTTTTCACGATATTCATAATTTGGTGGGCATTCTGGCATTTGAAAATTTTTATAAATCGTATCTATATAAAGTCCAGTTCATCCCACTATAACAGGAGTTTTTTTACGTCAAAGAATATCTTCTACTTCACTTTCTACATCAAACTTCCACTGTCATGCAGTGTATGTTTCATCCGGATTTACTATATCAATCTGATAATGTGGAATTTTTTTACGCCATTCCAATGAAACTTTATCGGTTCAAATATCCATTCCACGAAAAATCTGTCTACTATCCGCCGATATTATTTCTATATCAAAAAAATCTGAAAGTAATAACGATAGTTTACTTTTTCATGTAGCCGTAGCTCACCAAATAATTATCGTTCAATCTGAAAACTGATTCAAAAAACTTTGACAACAATCCTTGATTTTAGGCAATATATCGACTATCTCCATAAACTATACCTTTCACAGATAAACTATCTCATCAATCCAAACTCTTCTGGTCAAAAAATTGGATGACTTCAACATTTACTTGAAACACAGTAAATTCTCGAAATTTTCCACTTTCAAGCATAATTACTTGGTACAAATTCCCATGTTTCATCATATTGTTCATGAGTTGACTCCAATATATACGAGATATCAAATTTATAAATATTTTTTCATTTATATACTCCTGCCGTTTTCTGTATATTCTGAGGCTCTATCGATTTTCATTCAATTCACTCAAAAAATGGTTGCATTTTAAAAGCCCCAAAATATCATCTTATCTTCTGATCATTTTGTGCTGAACTATCAAACAACTCAAACGACTCATCAAATTTTCAATCAGACATATATGCAAAGAAACTCTGAATCAATTCTTCTGGAGTTTGTGGATTAGATACAATATTTTGATTTTCATCTGGCTTTTTTACAACATTATTTTCCTCTATATCATCAGATAATTCAACATCTAATTTTTCTCCATCAATTTCAGATAAATTTCCCAAAGAAACACTATTCTCTACAGCATCCTCTGCCATTTTAACTTCCACCTGTGGACGGAGTATTACAGCCTGATAAAAAGATATGCAAAAGAACATCAAAGAACACCCAAAAAATATCCACGCCCAAAGAGGAATTTTGGCATTTGAGGCTACATTTTGTTTATTTTGATTAATATCAGAATTTGCAACTTTTTCGATCAATGCTTGTTTTTTTGCACGATTTGCCTGAGATGCTATCGCTACCGCACTTGCTCTACTTGGTTTTAAATCCACTTTCCTCCTCTTAACTACCACTTTCTTTGTCGTATTTTTTTTCATTTCTAATTTTGATTCCATTTTTTTGTGTACATCCTCAAAATTTCCACTCTTAACACTATTTTTTAATTCTGATTTTTTTGTTTTTTTGACCATAAAAGAATCAAAGAAAATAAAAACGATTAATTCATAATACTATTTTTAACAAAATATGCAAGAAAGTTTTTCGCAATAAAAACTTACATTGAAAAAATTTTACTAAAAAAGAAAAAACATATTCTATCATACAAAAAAACAATTAATATCTAAAATCAAATTTTCTTCTGAAAAATTTGACAAATTAAAAATTTTAATTATAATTTTAATTGAATATAAAAAAATTTAATTCACTAGGTTTTATTTTTAAAAATCTATAGGATGTCCAAAGATACATACAAATGAGAGGGAAAAAAAGAAGTAACAGAACACCGTAAAACCGAGTGACGTTCAACTGAAGTCGAAAAAAAAGAATATAAAGAGAACAAAAAGCAAAAGAAAGAATCATCAGAACAAGAAGTAAATAAATCAAAACAGCAACTTACAGGTTTAGAAAAATGGTTAAAAGAATATAACAAAACAGAAGAAAGAAAAAAAGAATTAGAAAAAAAAATAATAAAATATTTTAAGGAAAAATGAAAAAATATCGAAAATGAAGTAAAAAAGGATACAGAAACAGAAAATAAAGTAAAAAAGGAAAACGAAGAAGAACCAAAGAAAAAACATAGAAAATGGAGAGAAAAATACAAAAAAGCGTTAAAAGAAAAAGGAATATTATTAACAAACAAAGAGCGAGAAAATATTGTTAAACACCACGAGAAAAAAGAATTTAAACGTTTTTACAAAGAACTGCAAAGGGCAATAAAAAAAGATAAAATTAATAAATTTATAAAAAAATGGGAAAATAAAGGTTTTGATGACTTATTAGAACAACTTTCAAAAGAAGACAAAAAAGAAAAGAAAAAAGAAAAGAAGGAGAAAAAAAGCTCACATAAGCATAGAAAACATTCGAATAAAACAATAGATAACTCTTCAAGTTCAAGTGGATGATCTTCTTCTGAATCAACAGATAACTCTTCAAGTTCAAGTGGATGATCTTCCGATTCAACGGACAATTCTTCAGAATCAAATAATGAATCCTCTGAAACAAATAATTCCTCAGAATCTGAAAACAACTTAAATGCTTATACAAATGAACATATACCTGAAGAAAAAGTAAAAGAAGCTCGAGATTATATTGCAAACTGATGAACATTTCATTCCCCTAGTAAATGAACTATTAAGTGGGGTCGAAGCGATTATAAGCATGTTTGTTCAACTTGATCATTTAATGTATTATGGAAATTAGGATTACCAAAAGTATCCAATTCTACTGAATGTGATTTAAAATGAAAAGTATTACCAAAAATGGGGTTAAAATATATTTGAGAAGTAGATCCAGACAATCCGGAAAAAGATTGATATAAACCACAGAATTGAGACACAGCAGTACGGCCAAGATTCAATGGTACTCAACATCAAGCTACATTTATAAATTGACATTGGGTATCAGACACCATACAGAAGAAAATGTCTTGTTATAACGCAAAAAATGAACCAAATGTTAAAATATATCGCTATACATGAGAACAGACTGCTTAATATTGCATTAATTCATAATTATTTATTATTTATCATTCATTTAAAATGATAGAAGTCGAGCAAAACAATAATCAAGAAAAAGAAAGTTATGAAAACACTCTCAAAAAAGTTGAGACAGAGATTGCTGAATTAAATGATGACAATGTAGATAATGACAAGATTGAATTAGACTGACTACTCACACAGTGATTCGCGGAATATCTCTGAGCAGAAAAAAGCAAAAAAATCCTTGATTCCATTAGTAATATGGAAAAGAAACCTGAATGATTACAACAACTTGAAGATTTTCTTAAATCTGCTTCATTATCTTTGAATGATTGAGTAGATGAAAATAAGAGAAAACAAGAAAACCTTATTATGTGACCTGATAAGTATATATATTGATATAATTTAACAGAAAATCATTTAAATAAGATATGAAGTACATTTAAAAAACTAAGTTCTCCATTGGAACCACAAATGATAAAAGATTCTTGTTTAAATTTTCCTTATCTACCTGCCGAATATCTTTTGTGATTTATGCAAAACGATAGTAGATTATGAACTGCCTGAAAAAGAGCAATAAATAATCATAATCCATGAAATGTATGAAATACTGATGACTGAAAAAATAGGTATTTTGAAACACGGGCAGATTGAGTTAATGCTTGCGCAGAAAATTTAAAAAAACGTATTGATGCTTATTCTAAAGTAAAAAAAGAACATAATTGAAAATGATTCAACGATTTTCCAACTCCAGAAGAATTAGCAACTTGAAAAGCTAAAGGTTGAACTAGATTTTTTGGAGTTTATATGACAAATCCTAGTTGACCATCGACTGTTGCGTGAATAGTAAATCATCGAAACAAAAAACTCAGAACATAATATTTTCAAAAATTATGTGTACTATTTTTTGTTATAATGGAAAATTTTATATGAAGATGCTAATGAGAAAATCTTAATTATTATAAATTTAAGCTAGCTAATTCACATTTATCTCAAATATGGAGTAATCATTTTTCACTAATTAATCATTGATTAATTTCTAGAACATATTGAGCTTCTGTTTTTGGTTTATATGATGGACATTCATCAGTTTTACAAGGATCCATTTGGATAATATCTACGATTTTCAAATCTGAATCTAATCGAATTCACGCAAGTGGAATAAGTGTATTTTTCATCCAAAACGAATAAGTTCACGTTTTATCGAAAATAAAAAACATTCAATTTTCATCAGGCAGTGATTCTCTATACATGAGTCATAATTGGCGAGATTCATTATCATCTGCTATTTCAATATTGAAACAACTTTCATTACAACAAATCTTTGGAGTTTGATTTTCTGTTTCTCATGCTTCATATTTGAATACGAGAAAAGATGTGATTAAAAGTAAGATGAATATCGTTATTCAGATTATGATTTTTGATGATTTTTTCATGGCGTGGTTATACTTGATAAAATTTATGAGGTAACCTCACCCACCACTACGTATTTTCTCTCTCCTATTAAGAGAGGAGAGGTAGGGAGAGCTTTTTAAACATATCTCCGCTCTCCTTCCGATAAATCTTTGGGTAAAGTGTATTGAGCTTCTTTAATACGCTGTAAATCTATCAAATGATATCATAAGTTTTTGATAACTCTCCTTATATGGCGTTTTTTTCATTCATTTAAAATCACTTTATATGTAAGAAGCTGTTTTGTTGGCTGAATATCCAGGAATTTTAACTGTTCTCATTCATCGATGATTCAGCTTTTTACTTTTTGCTTATCTTCAGCTTTGAATGGAGAAGCAAGCTGAATGAGATACTCTTTTTGGATTTCAAATTTTGGATGTTCAAATTGATGGACTAATGATGGGGTATCTGTAAGCAACACCAATCCACGACTATCCTTATCCAGACGTCCAATGTAATACCAATTTTTAAACTGTTCCGGAAGTAATTCATAAATTGTAGCATTATGAGGATCTGATTTAGAAACTACATATCATTTTGGTTTATTGAAAATAATCAACTTTCATTTCAGTTTGCTACCATCTTCTGAAATTATAATATTTTCTTTACTTCAATTTTCATTTATAAAAATAAGAACATCTCCGTTTTTAAGTTCAGATTTAAATGATTCCAATTTTTCATTATTTAAAAAAATCTGACCATTTTGAATGAGTGATACAATTTTACGACGTGATCGTCATTTAGAATTTTGCAAAAATGGAATAATTTGCATAAAATAGACCAAAATTTAAAGATTCTTTTACATTCTATATGGGTATATTTTTATTTTTTTATTTCAAGATATAAAAAAGTCCCCAAAAATTTGACAAATTTTATAAATTTGGCTATAATTTAGTAGATAAATTTAATCATTTATAATATCAAAAAACAAAATGACAAAAAAAGATTATTTAATAAAAATTCTAGAAAACCTCGAATCAATCTGGGACTTGGCTCCAGGTCTAAAAATACTTGTTGAACAATGAGCCCTATGAGATGATACACTAGACACTCTCATTAGTGCTGTAGAATCTGGGATTCATTCCGCAAGATCTGAGGTTGCAAAATTAAAAATGAAAAAATGATTAGACGCATTGGATAAGATGAAACAAATAGAAAAACAAAGCGCTATGCAAGATGAAAAAGAGTTAATAGAATTAGATAAACTAATAGACGGTTTATCAGACGATTTTTAATCCTTATTTGTAATTAATATGACTTTTGAACAATTTGGTGAATCTACTGCGGCAACTACTCCATTAGTAACAACAAATGGTGAACCAATTACGCCCGATGGTAACGCAACTACAACCACAAATACTGGCGAGACACAAACAACAACTGTTGAACAAGGGCCTGATGCTGATTTAAATCAAAGATATGAAACTGTTAGACAAGAACTACTTCAAGTCGGTGGAGTTGATACAAGTGACGATAATATCGAAATCGCTGATTGACTTCTAGATTGAAAATTTGCCGAATATTTACTAAAAAACGAAACATCTCTGAACGCGCTGAAATGATTTGTTAATACGATAAAAAAAGATTGACTTAAAAACAAAGCTTGAAATGATTTAAAAAAATTAGAAGACTTCCTAAACAACATCTGAAATAATGAGAAGATGGAAAAGGATTTCAAAAAATTTATGGATAAATTACAGAAACCAAAAGATTTACATAAAGTTAAAGAAAAAGAACTTAGTGCTATCACCATGCACCTATCATTGAATCAAAACGATGCAATGCTTGCATATAAAAGTATGAAAGCCATTCTTGACAACCATCAAAACTTTTTTGGTACAGGTATGAAATTGGATGATATAAATGTTTTTCAAGCTGTTTGGAATTCATTAAAGAATAATTACCAAAATAATGAAACATTCATTGAGGCAGAATACCCTGGATATTCAGCATTATCTGATAGAGCGATCAGTATTCAAGCATTTCTTATGGCAAATAAATGAATAATATCTTGACCATGACTAGAATGGGAATGAGATGAGATAACAGTAGCACATCTAGAGAACAAACCGAACTCTATAATAAGCAGAGAAGCAATTGTTACTAAACTTAACGAACTCAACAACCAAAGAGTCGCTAAAAATAAAAGTTTAGTAGAAGCTGTGGACATCAACATACCAACTGCAGACTTTACTAGAACAGCAGAATGAGGGTTAAAGTTTAAATGAACTGAATTCTCAGCAAATGATGTGATGATGTATAGTGATGAAATAAGTGCGGCAGTTAATGGTGGAGATTTTGTAAATGATAAAGAAAAATGGAGAACTATAAATGAATGTAGAAATTCATTATATGAAAAAATTAAAGCAAAATTATTAGCTGATCCTTCAGTAGCACAAGAAGGTTCAACAAACAACCCTACTCAAAACACAAATCCAGAACAAAACACTAATCCTGAACAAAACACTAACCCCGGTCAGAACACTAATCCTGAACAAAACACTAACCCTGATCAAAACACTAATCCTGAACAAAATAACGAAACATGATGAGAAAGTGAAAAAATTACGATTGATGCAAAAATCTGATTAGGCAACGATGTAAAAAATAAATTTGTAGAATTATGAATCTTTGAAGATGCTGAAAGTAAGACATTCAAACTAGGACCTTTGAAATCTTTTATCAATGATTTAAAAGACAAATCATGGAGTGAGCTACAGAATCAAGAATCTGTAGATAAAAAAACATGGATTGCCGCAGTACAAGCCTCATTAAATTTTATAGGTGTAAAGAATGAAAAAGAAGAATACAAAGTAACAACAATTACCTGAAAGCGTCTGAAACAAACAAAAAGAGCTGTTAAAGCATTCCAGAAAGATAACGAATTGGCAAAAGATGGTAAACCATGACCAAAAACTCTTACCAAAATTTTAGAAACACTTGGATGAATCAGAAGTAGTAATGAATCTACAACGAACCAACCAAATGAAAAAGTATTTGACTATGATAGTATTACATCATTAGATGATGCAAAAGTTCAAGAAATTTTGGATGCTCGTAAACAATATGATGAATCTGATGAATGAAAGAAAGACACTAACGTACGTGTACTCAAACTAAATGAGCTTACTAGCTTAACAGAAGAAAATGCTACCGCTCTATCTGCATGGGAATGAAATATACAAGTTAATAAACTATTAACAGATGCAGCTGGTGAAAAAGGTGAACAAACCATAACAGTATTAAGCAAGCTAGCACCTAAAGGTGGTAAAGCTATTATCGAGACTTCAGATAAGGATACTTTCGATAAATTGAAAGATAAAGGATTTGAAATTAAACTTATAGAACAAACTCCTACAGAAAATCCAAGTGAAGTTCCAACTCCTACAGAAACTCCAAGTGAAGTTTCAACTCCTACAGAAAATCCAAGTGAAGTTCCAACTCCTACAGAAACTCCAAGTGAAGTTTCAACTCCTACAGAAAATCCAAGTGAAGTTCCAACTCCTAGTACTGTTGTTAATACTAATACGGATGCAACAAACAATACCCGTGTGAGTCAAAATGTGTGAAGAGATAATAATTGAAATATGGATGTAACTGTTAATAATTCAGGGAATGCAACGAATCAATATGAGTTGACTGATTAATTATTTGTTGTTTAAAAGTTTAAAATTGTACTTTTATATTTATAATGTATTAAAATGTTAATTTACAAAAGAGCTAACTTTATGGAAGGTGCTGACAATGGACAGAAACAAAGCCCAGAATCAAAGACAAATGATGAAGCCAAGATTCAAGCGCTTAAAAACGAGATAAAAGACTTACGTGATAACAATCCTGAAAATGACTGATTTAATGCTGAGATTATGACTAACAATGAACTCAACAGTTCATTAACTGAGGCTTTGTTAAATAATAGAAAAACTCTCAATAACCTAGTAAAAGAGCTTTCTAAAATCATTGAGAAAAATCCTAGCACTACTACAGAAGCTAGAAATTTGTTAATTTTGTTACAATGAGTACAAGAAAAAGCTGAATTTAATAGACTCAATGGTATTATGTCAGCAGAACGCATAAATCTAAATGATTTATGAAAATTTAATGATCAAGAAATAAAGCTGGTTTGTGATTATATAAAAAAGAATTATTGAACCAAAGAAATAGTAAGTTTTCGTGAAAAAATGAAAAGGATTGATTATTCAGCACAATCAATAAAAATTGAAAACAAAAAAGCAGCCTCGAACTATCAGCTAATCAAAGATGCAATGTCCTCATTTAGTGACAATCCTCAAGAACAATTAAAAAATATGGAGCTTAATGAAATTTTTGAAAACATAAAAGCTGACAAATTGAAGGAACTTGCTAAAAATTATTTAGGTATTGATGATTGGAAAGGTGAAGAGATACCTAGGGATACACCTATAATTATTGAAGCAGACAAAAGATGATTGTACTCTAGTCAAGAGTTCGTATGAAGATTTAATACCGTTAATGAAAGTAGAAAATCAAATAATGAGAAAATAGCAGATGATTTCAGTCTATCAGATGATGCTTTTACAGGAGATATTTTAAACGATTTTAAAGTCATAGATAATAAATTACAATATAAATGAAAGCCATATGAAAATTGAAACATTACAGCTGTATTTTGAGAAAAACATATTAATCCTGCATTAAATAAATGAGATTTTATTTGAGCTGAGAAAGCAACTATTGAATCAAAAATCTGTGACAAAATAGCAGATGCTATAAAAGATAAACTCCAAAATTCAGATCAAGCTGTGAATAGTGAATCATGGAAGATGTCGATAGATAACTTTAACCAAATAAAAAGTGCCCTATGAGACAAAATGTTTATTAATATGGATGATCATGATAATGTAACCTATATTCCTCAAAAAGCCAAAAATTATCTATGAGAATTTAGAGGTAAAGAATGGGCAAACATCAAACAAACCTTTAGGACACCAGAATGAATGGCTTATGTTGCAGCATTACAAATTTTGCTAAATGCTGACTATGGTGCAAATATAAAAGTAGATGGAAAATGGACAGATCGTGGAGAAACTAGAGAGGCAGTAAGAAATTTCCAAAATGCATATAATAACAAGGGTACAGATTGAGTAAATTTAAATACAGATGGACTCCCATGAAAGAGAACGTTAGAAGCTCTATTGGATGGTCAATATGGAGACACTAAACTTGACTGACAATGGGAAATAAGCCAAGATTGAACAAAAATAACCTTCTTAAAATGAAGTGGTATAACAATCGATCATGATCATACATGAAGTTTCATTACAATAGATAATGTAAGATATTATGAACGAAAAAAAGGAATGGATGGAAATTGATATCAAATTGGTGTCGTAGATTGACTTAGTTATCTTTATACTTGACCTTTTAAAAATGGACTAATGGACTGAGAGAAGTGAACAATTACTCGGGCAAATTGAAATAAATATGTATGAGAATTCAAAGATGGTGAACGTTCTTGAAAATGAACATTTACTCTGCCTAGTTGAACTAAATATGAGTGAGATTTTGTAAATTGAAATTTTGAATGAAAATGAACTTATACTTGGGCTGATTGAGGAAAATATGTATGAGATTTTGTAAATTGAAATTTTGAATGAAAATGAACTAGGACTTGGGCTGATTGAGATAAATATGAGTGAGATTTTGTAAATGATAAACTTTCTTGAAAATGAACATTTACTTGGTCTAATTGAAATATACTCACAGGGACTCGAAATAATGGTCATATATCAGAAGGTAAAGTTACATTAAAATGAACTACAACTGAACTTAATGTTACTCGAGACGAAACTAAAGAATCATGGATGGTAACTTCAGAATGAGAATATAAGGGTCATTTCATTTCTGATGAAACATGAGAATTTGTCGATACTACTAACACAACTCCTGAGAAGCCAGCTGAGAAAGATCCTGCCGTCGTTGAATGAATTTGAAAGTTTGAAGGTGATACATTCAAATTTGATAATGTAAATGAATTAAATGGAAACAAGTATGTGAATATAAAATGAAAAAATTACTTTGAATACAGAAATGGTATGAACGGTGACTGATATATTGTAGTTCCAAAGACAGAACAGCATTCAGCATATGTATTATATTGACATTACGAAAATGGAGTAATCATGAATTGAACTGTACATGATGCAGAAGGAAATAAATATGAATGAGAATTCAAAGATGGTAAACGTTCTTGAAACTGAACTGCAACAATGCTTGACTGAACAGTTTTGTCGTGTAACACGTTTGTAGAAGGTCTACCTGCATGAAAATGCACTATTGAATATTGAAGTTCAGATGAATGGAAAGATGGACTTGGAAAACGACAAAAATATGAATGAGAATTAAAAGACGGAAAGCCTTCAAAATGAAAAATGACTTGGGAAAACTGAGCCACCTATGAATGAGCACGGGAAAATGGAGTATTAAATTGAAAATGAGTTCTTACACTAAACGAAGAAAAATTTGACTGAGAATTTAAGGATGGACTTCCAATTAAATGAACGTTAACCATGCCTGAATGAACTTTTGAATGAGATTTCGTAGACTGAAAACCTACATCTTGAAAATACACAGAGAAAGGCAGCAATACTGCCGTAGATGTAACTTTTGATTGAACTTGATTCCGTACAAATGATAAGTATGTTTGAGTTAGAAAAATTGAACAAAAAAAGTGAGTAAGCCTTTATGAGGCTTTTTATAAGGCAAGAGAAGGAGTGAATAAATAAAGAGTTTTAAACTAAGGCGAATAAATATTAGTTAATAGTTTGAACGTCATATTACATATCTAATTCTTGTATAAATAACCTAGAATTTATTTACTATATTATTATAATTACATCCGGTTTATACTGGATGTAATTTTTTATGATAAATTTATTAGTTGCATATTACGAAAATATCTGACCATTCAGGGATACTTGTTGTTCTTTATTTTTTGATGAAGGGAAATATTTGATTAAAGCTCCGATTTGAAGTGGAAAAAGTTTTTTGTTCTTTGATGCTCCGAGATATGCACTATATAAGGATAGTTCCAGAAACATGCTGAATCTACAGAGTAAAAATGGAGAGATTAGTCTGATTTTTGAGATAGATTGAGCTTATTACTTGATAAAAAGAATCCTAAAATCCACTAAAATGTGAAATGATAGCTGCAGTTCTCAGTTATTCTCGATAAGTTATAATTGAGAAAATTTATTAAAAGATATCAAAAATCTGACCTGAAATACAGAGATTTTGCAGTGGTGAAAAAATGTAATTGAGAAGTTTGAGTCTGAAAGTGAAAAACTTTGGAATTTGGAAGAGATTCCTTTCAAAAATGAAACAGATTGTCAATCTACTTTGGAATCTTTGTTGCCTCCGAAAGAGGTATTTCTAAGTACCGTCTTTCTTTTGCAAGATGCTGATAATATCTTTGAAATGAGACCTGCTGATAGGCTGATTGTGCTCAAAAATGTATTCAATCTTCTTTGAATTGATGATGCTAAAGAAAAAGTTCAGGAAAAGAAAAAAGAAGTCTGATATAAATTGAAGGCATTACAAGACCATTCATTGCAGGATAATAAACTCAGAGCAAACCTGAAATCATTATGGAATAGTATAAAATCTTTGAAAACTGATGAGGAATTGAAAAGTATTTTGTCTGCAAATGATGAGTTTTTTGAGAATATTGAATGATTTTTTGATCAAATTTCTCTCAGTGATTTTAGTTTAAATTGACTCGACAACTCCCCTTTTGAAAAAGCTCAAAATCTGATTCAGACTAAAATGGATGCTGTGATAAAATTGGATACTCAGTTGAATGAATTGCAGCAACAACTTTCGAGTCTCAATACTCAAAAACAGAAAATCTGAAATGATATTTCTAGTACCAAATTGAGTATTACAGATTTACAGAAAAAAATAGAAAATATTGATACTAAAAAATGAAATGAACTCAAAGAAAAAAAAATGGAGCTTTATCAGAAATGAGAGTCATTGAGCTTGAATGCTAAATATTCAGATTTTTCTGAATTGATTGAATTTTGGAATAAGTCTGCTGAAAATGATGACAGTTTTGAAAAACTAGATATGCCAAAAAATTTGAAATCAGCTTTTGATATTTTGCAAATTGTAAAAAATGCGTGAATATCATTAAGAGCCTTGATAGAATCTGGAAACGTTAAATTAGAAAATATTGATTTACAGGCAAAAAATCGGAAAGAAAATCATGATAGAGAGATTGAAAAAATGAAAGACTTGAAATCTAGAAAGGAAGATGAAATTAAGTTACAGCAAACTAGAATTGGGGAATTAGATAAAATGTGGGCAGAAAATTCTGATTTTGATTGTCCTGATCTGTGCAAAAAATGTCCTCATATTAATGCAATAAACAAACAGCAATATGAGCAGTATTCTCAGCAAAAGGAGAAATTAAATCAGACTTTGGAAGCTATGAAAACTGAGTATGAAAAGCAAGATTTTGATAATAAAATAAAAGAGCTTGAAAATCAGAAGAATCCTGAATGAGGTGATTTGAAAAAAGATTTGGAGAAAAAAATCAAAGAGCAAACAGAATTTTCTGATTCTTTGAGAGAATATTTGATGAAAATTTGATTTGCTGAATGGGAAAAGTCTTATCGTGAATGGGAATCTATTCAAACTGAGATTCAGGTAATTGATAAACAATTATTTCAGCGAGAGGAAGAAAGTAAAAATCTAGATAAATATCAGCAAGATAAAGTAGCTGCTGAAACTTCATTGCAACATTTAGAAAAATCTTTACAGGAGCAAGATAAACAGATCGAAAACTTGAGTGTAAAAATCCAGTGAGCAAAATCTGAAAAGGAAAAATCAAACTGACCAAAATTACAGCAACAGCAAACTGAAATTAAGCAGATTTTTCAGACTATTTCTCAGATTGGGCAGTTAGTTCAGGATAGTGTGAATAATAAGAATCTAGCTAAACAATTACAGGAAGATGAAAAGAAATTAGGACGTTTGTATTCCATTCTCTCCAAGGAAATAGTATTTTTGGCCTTGGATGATTATTTACCGGTTCTGAGTGATGTGATAAATAATTATCTTTCTCAGTGTGTAGATTATACTTTGAAAATGCAGATAGATGAAAATGGAGATAAACTTGAACTGAATGTTAAAGTAATTGACTCAAAATGAGAAAGAGAAGTAAAAAGTCTGAGTGGAGGACAGAGAACTATTTTGAAATTGGTATGGATGCTCGCTGTCTCATCATATTTACATACTCCCCTTTTATTTTTGGATGAAACGATTAATAATTTAGATGTAGATACGGTTTGAAAAGTTTCAGAAATGATTAATAATTTTGTGAAGCAGAGAACTATGAAATTTTATACAGTTACGCATAATAAGGAAATTCAAGATATGCAGATTTGGGATGACGTGATTGAAATAAGTAAATCTGGTTTTAATTCGTAAAAATTATGTATGAAATACGATGATTATTTATTAAAAATATTAAAAGAAGAATGTCCTTTTTGTGATATAAAAAAAGAATATATTATTGAAAAATGAAAACATTTTACAGTTTTGCTTGCGAGAGCACCTTATGTTCATGATCATATTTTAATTGTCCCAAATAGACATTTAGTTCGTTTGTCAGAAATTGCTCCGAAAGAGCGGTGAGATTTAATATTGATGATAGAGAAATGGATGAGAAAAATGGAAACAATTCATAGTGAAGTAAATCTTTTACTTAGGGATTGAATAGCAAATTGAAAAGTTGGGAAGAGTATTGATCATTTGCATTTTCATATAATTCCTGAGATCCCGATTTATTCTACTAATTCATGATGAAATAGAGAAATATATACTGATCATCAGCTATCCAAGGAAACGGAAAGTTTTAAAACTAAATTTAATTGAAATTAATTTCCGATGACTGTATTATTTGACCAAGAAAACTTAGAAAATCGAACAAAAGAGCATAAAATTCCACAGTTTAAAGTGAAACAGATTTTTTTCGAATTATTTAAAAATCAACGTGTAGAACGAGATGAAATGACTACCCTGTCCAATCAACTCAAAGAGGAATTAAAATCAGATTTCACTCCTATATCTCTAAAATGTATAGAAACTGTGGAAGCTGATACTACTACAAAATTTGCATTCCAAACGAAAGATGGATATACTGTTGAGGCGATTTTGATGTATCATTGGCAGGATGAAAAATATATTAAGAACTGAAAAAGAAAGCTGAATCGTATTACGCTGTGTATTTCATCTCAGATTGGGTGTCCTGTGAATTGTCTCTTTTGTGTAACTGGAAAACTAGGGTTTACTAGAAATTTGACTTGGGATGAGATTATAAGTCAGATTTTATACGCTAATGCTTATATATTTAAGCGTTTTGGAAAAAAAGAAGACTGAACTCGTCGATGAATAAGGAATGTAGTATTTATGTGAATGTGAGAACCTCTTTTGAATTATGATGAAGTTAAGAAGGCTATTGAAGTTATGCTTCAACAAGATAGACTATCCTTATGACGTAGACATGTAACGATTTCTACGGCGTGAATTATTCCATGAATTGAACGTTTGATTGAGGATAAATTAGATGTAAAGTTGGCGGTTAGTCTCCATGCTCCTAACCAAACTTTGAGAGAAAAAATTATGCCAATTGCAAGAAGATATAAATTAGATGAATTGATGGAGGTAATTGATAGATATGTAAAAGTTACTGATAATAGAATTTTTTATGAATACATTATGATAGCTTGAATTACAGACAAACCTGAATTAGCCGAGGAACTGGTTAAACTTTTATGAAATAGATTGGCGCATATAAATTTGATTCCTTATAATGCGAATCCAGTTATAGATTTGAAAGAATCAAGTCAAAAAAGTATTCAGAATTTTAAAAGAATTTTAGAAAAAGGCTGAATTACTGTTACAGTTCGTGAATCTATGTGAAGAGAAGCCAAATGAGCTTGTGGTCAGCTCGGTTATGAAAAAGTGAAAAATGAATAAAATACTAAAATTTGACAAAGTTTAATATTTTGTATATAATATTTTATATTATTTATTTTTTTATTAGTAAATAATGAAAAATCCTGCAATTATAGAAGAAATATGATGAATAGAAGATATGCATTTAGGTGAAATCACTGATAATGAAAAATCAACAAAAAAAGAAATTAATATATTAAAAGATAGTATAGTAGATAATTTTTATCAAGTAGAAGGAATATGAAAATTTAATAACCGATCTTTTATTTTTGATAATGGTGTAGAATGAAAGGATGAAAAATGAAAATATATAACTATTGATTGAGAAAAATATTATAAATATAAAGAATGAATAAACGATAAATGATATCAATATTATATTTCGGAAGATAATATAGCTTGCTTATATATTTGAGATTTTGTGGAAGGGGAAATGGGATGAAAATGAATACAATTTATGGATAATTGAAACAAATTTGAATGAATTTGGAAAAATGGAGAGCCTGTAAAATGAATACTTACATATGCTGATTGAGATAAATATGAGTGAGATTTTAAAAATCATTATATTTGTTGAAGGTGAATATATACGTACTTAAATTGAGATAAATATGAGTGAGATTTTGTAAATAATAGTTTTGAATGAAAATGAAAATATACTTTTGTGAATTGAGACAAATATGAATGAGATTTTAAAAATGGTACTTATAATTGAGAATGAACATTAACTTGGAAAAATAGTTGAGAAATTTTAAAATGAGAATGGAAAGATGGTAAATGTATTTCCTGAAAAATTACACTAAATCCATGAAATCGCATATTTGATGTAACAGAAGATGAAAAATGACTTAAGATAATTACCCCTTGAGAATACGAAGGTAAATACACAAAAGAAATAATTTAGTAATCTTTTTACATTATTTTCCACGTTTATTCAGGAAAATATTACATATATAAAAAATCTTCAAAAATTTGACAAATAAAAAATTTTGTATATAATATAGTGAACATAAAAATTTTTATCCTTTAATTTTACTAAAATGGCACCAAATTACGAAAAAGCAGTAGAAGCATATGAAAATAGTTTGGAATCTAATAGAGAAGACTTAGCTAGTCTTAAAGAAGAAATTAAAGAAAAAACTGCAGAAGCCATAGAGGAGACTGCAGAAGAAACTGCAGAGGAGACTGTAGAAGAAACTACAGATGAGAATGGAACAAATACGCCGGAAAATTCTTAAAAAGAAATTATCATAACACATAACTTTTCAACATGATAAAAAGCTGAACCTACGCCAGCTTTTTTGCTATACTAAATATTTTTATTATTTATAACTAAGAAACCATAAGTTTAAACACACTTTTCTTTATATTTTTTCTTTTAATTCGTTATCAAAGGTCTAACTACATATCTATAAACCTCATTTCATTTATCAGTAATTATCATAGGCTTTTGATCAGTAACAAGATTGAATTGGATTTCATCAGATTCCATCATTTTGATGAAATCAGTAATATATCTTCAATTGACTGCAAATACAATTGGCTCTCATGAAATAATTGCGTTGATCTTGGTCTTTCACGCTCATTTATCAGTTTTTCACGATGAAATAATTATTGAACTGTCTCACTGAGTTTCGATTTGAATGAAGTTGTTCATGTCTCTAGTAAGAATTCAAATTTTTCTGATAGCTTTTTCACATAATGTTTTATCTACCAAAATTGTGTGATTAAATTGAGTCGGCATAATTTCTTCTCTTTCGTAATCAGGGAAATTTCATTGAATCAATAATGAAGTTGCAGAAATCTTAATATCTCAGATTGAAAATTCAAATCAGATTAAATTATCCGAATATTTCATTTGCATATCAGGAGACTCACCCTTCACTGCATATTCAGCGATAGATGTGACATCATTTATTGCTGATTTTGGAATAAGAAGAGAAAAATCTGATTCAATATCTGCAGGAATTTTAAATTCAGCGATTCTGAAAGAATCTGTTCCAACAAAAACTAATTTTTTAGTATCTCATTCAGATTTAGTTTTAATTAAAACTCAAGTAAGGACTGGTGAAAAATTCTTTTCTGTGATTGTGTATTCTACCATATTTACTCAGTTTATGAATGTCTGAGTTTCTAAGTTTATATTTGTAGTATTCATTAGTTCTGGCAACGCTACATATTCACTTGCGGAAATTCAGTTAATTGTGAAATCATCATCTGCAGAAGTGATTTGCATTACATTATTTTGCATATTTACAGAAATTTCTATTGCTTTTTCTTCGATTGTTTTTAACAAATCTGAAAACATTTTAGCATTTACAGTGATTGCTCATTCTAATTTTATTTCACATGGAATTTCGATATCTACGTATTTTTCCATATCAGTAGCTCTAATATTTAGAGTGTCAATACTCGCCTTCATGTAAATATTCTGCAAAATTGGCAATGTAGAATTTTTGGATACAAACCTAGATGCGATATCGCATACTTCAACAAGTTTTTCACGATCAATAACGATTTTCATGTGATATTATGATAGAAAATATAAAGCAAAATCAAAAAAATTTTCCCTTAACCACTTTTAATTTTTTTTATATGATTTTCAAATGTAAATAGAGAAAAATTTTTGATTTATAAAAAAGGATTACTTATACATGTAATCCTCACTTTATTCTAAATGTATTTTTTAGAAATTATTGTTCTATTCATCAGTTTCTGCTATATTTTGATCAATATCGTCATCATCTCACTGAGTATCTAAGTTAATAAAATATCTATCGTAATATGCTCTGACCTTTTTTAATTGTTTTTTTAATTTATCTTTACTAGCTAACTCAGTTGGTTTAAAATCTAGTTTAATACTAACCGGACGATTGTATCAGCTTTTCTTGAGTCTTTTTAAGAATAATCATAAATCTAATGTTCATGCACCAGGAATTAAATGTCCTTTTCAATTATTTGTTTTATCTGAAAAATAAATTACCGATATATATGGAGCATAATCATCAATTTTGCGAGTAAGTTCATTTTCAAACAAATCTGCATCGATATTACTGATATCTAGTCAAATATAGCAATCATATTTTTTTACTATATCAATAATATTGCTGAAACGATATTCAGGTATTGGCAATACGAATAATTTACTATCTTTTGGATTAAGAACTGAAAAATGGATATCTGGATTATTCTTTTTATAATTCGCTAAATTATTTGATATGAAATCAAATGCTTTAAAATCAATTATTTTTGGAGCATTTATACAAATTGTATCGCAATTTGTAGCTTGACATATATCAAGAGCTTTATCTAGTTCTTTTTGATTTAATTTTGCAGAAGTCTGAACAATATATACTGGTAAGTCGTGGTCTGTAGATAATTTTTGTACGTATTCTTCATCCCATGCATCAAATCATTTTCGCATAGCTAGATCGATACCATCAAATCCTGTACTTTTTGCTATAGAAAATACTAAATCTAGTCCATAATTTGGTAAAGAATCTGTACTTAGTAATAATGCATTATCTTTTTTTTGCATTTATGTATTTATAGAAAAATTAAAATTTTGTTTCTCATGATAATTGTATTCACTTTCTTAATAAATGCAAATTTTTGTTTAGTTTTTTTGAAAAATATTAAAATAATAAGGTATTTTTTGCTTTTTTTAGTATGTATGAATATAATCTAGTTGATTTTATAATAATAAGGAACAATGAAAGTTATTAGAAATTTGCTATTAATTATATGATGATTATATTTCAGCCTAAATTTTTGAAATTTTTCATTCGCAAATGACTACGAATATGAAAAACTTGATGTTTTAGCTGATGTAAAGATAGATTGATCTATCAATGTAAAAGAGACTTTTACAGCAAATTTTTTTGAACATAAACACTGAATTATAAGATTTATTCCACTTAATTATTCTGTTTTATGAAAAGATTTTCATATTGATATATCAGATATTTATGTAGAATGAAATAATTTTACCCAAACTATAAATAACTGAGAATTGGAAATAAAAATTTGAGATGCAAATAGGACTATTATTTGAGAACAAATTTATCCAATATTTTATTCGGCTTATGGTTTGATTAGAAACTTTTCATGAATGTGATATGCAGAACTCTATTGGAATCTTGTATGATATGATTTTGATACTAATATAAATAGCTTTAAAGCTGAAATACTATTACCTAAAGGGTATACGTGATTTTCGAGTGATGACTTTTTGATTACTGTAGATTGAAAAACTTCAAATGTGAAAGATTTTGCCTGAAGTGTAAATCGAAGTAAATGAGATAGAATATCAATAAATTATAATAAAAGATTATCTGCTGGAGAATGAATAACTCTTGCAATTAAGTTTCCAAGTGATTATTTTGAGTTTGATCATAAAAAACAGTCTAAATTGATTGGATATGTATGATGAAAGTTTAATACAAACTTAGATTTTTTCCCTTGGAAATACCTATGAATCTGAATTATTATAATAATTGTATTCGTTATGATAACGAGTCATGGTGATAAATGATCTAAAATCAAAGAATCTGAGCTTGCGAATAAACTTGAAAGAGAGTCTCCCATAGTTGTTAAATACACTCCTCCAGAATGAATAAATTGTGCTGAAGCTTGAATGCTTTATGATTGTTATTTACAAGAAAAGGATTTAACAAGTTTATTGTATAAACGAGCCGTTGAATGATTTATCTCTATAACTTTGGATGAGAATTGAACTTTTAATAGAAAAACTTGATTTATTATGACTAAATTAAAAGATATTAATAGTTCATTTCCTCAATATGAAATAGATTTATTTAATTCTATTCTACCAAGAGGTATAAATTCAAAAAAATATGTTTCTACGGCTTCAGAATTTGATATCGTTCGGTCTTTAAAGTCACTAAGAAATTATGGTAAAGGAAATTGATGGATTAGTGTCTGATGGTTTAATAATTCAAAAAAGTATATTTGATTTTTTGTAGCAATAATTTTACTATTTGTTTTAGGTAAGATGGGAGTAAATATGGAGGCCGTTATTTTTATAACCGTTGTTTTATTTTCAATATTTAATGCAGATTCATCATCTCCTAGCCAGAAACAAATATCATTAACTGATAAGTGAAAACAGATAGCAAAAGATGTTATATGATATGCAAAATTTATTCAAATGTGTGATGAAAATAAACTTAGATTATTTTTAAAACAAGATTCGACATTTTTTGATAAGACGTTACCATATGCTGTAGCTTTTTGATTTGAAACAGATTTTATCAATAAAATTACACCTGTATTAGCAGAATTGGATATGAGACCTTCCTGGTTTGGATGAAACGTAAATGAAATAGATTCTGTATCTAGAATTGTGAGAGATTCAACTAGAGCAGCAGAATGGAGAAGAGCTAAGGAAAGAGAAAGACTTTCAACTTATAGTAGTGATAGCTGATTTTCAAGTGGATCATCATTTTCGTCTTGATGATTTTCTTTTTGATGATGAGGTGGATGATGAGGCTCAAGAAGCTGGTAATTGTTTATATTATTTTGAAGATATTATGCATAAATTTTATGGGTCTATGGATAAAAAAAAGGATAACTGGTGATCGATAGTTGGTTTAATAATATTTTCTATACTACTTATTTTCAATTCAATTATAAAATCTGGACATCTGCCTTTTTTTATTATGTGTTTATTATCATGAACGGCGATTTATTTTATATTTAATTGGCGAGAAAAGAAAAATAGAGATAAACCTGCATCATTATGAAGAGAATTTGAGAAGAAATATCCAATTATCATACAATATACACCTCCGAAATGAATTAATCCTGCGGAAGCGTGATTATTATATAATTGTAAAGTAGATCCAACCGATCTTACAAGTCTAATTTATCAGTGGAAATTTGAAAATTTAATTGATATAAAAACTTTTTCATGAGAGAAATATAAAAAAGAATATGTTAAATTGATAAAGAAGGAAGAAATTCCTTTAACTCGCCCATTATTTGAAACTGAAATTTTTGACTCCATATTTTCTATGGGGAATGTAAAAATTATTGAATGAGCGTTTCAGTTGAGATATGCATTGATGTTGGAGGATTTAGAGTATCATTGAATTAAAAAATGATGGGTACTTAGACCTAAATTGTGAGTTAAGTGGAAATATTTATATAATTTTTTGGTAGTTCTATTATTTTTATGAGTTTATTTATTATTTTCTGTAGAAATTTGGTATCATTTTCCATGGTTTTTAATTTTATTAATAATCTTGTTTTTTGCTTGTGTTTTTTTGTGATGATTGGTATATTGATGATGAAAATTAAAATTTACCGATAAATGAGCAGAATTAGCATCTCATCTGATTGGTTATAGAAATTTTATAAAAAGCTGTGATGAAAATAAAATTAAACTTCTTTTGAAAGAAGACCCATTATTTGTTGATAGGACTCTCCCCTATGCAACTGCTTTTGGTTTAGAAACTGAATTTTTGAAAAAAGTATCTCCACTAATAAAAGATCGAAATGCTAAATATGTCAGATGACAAAAGGTGCCTGATTTAAGTATTTTACGTTTTTTCTTTTGATGATGAGACGACAATTCTTTTTTCTAATTAATTTTCGAGTCAAAATTTGAATAAAAAGGAACGGTGATCTGATCATGTTAGATTTTCTACAACTACAGGAGAGATTTTTATTTCTGGAGAAATAAATAATTGATCTATGTGTGAACGGAATATTTTCTGTTGTAATAAACTTCGTGTATAGTTAGGTGATTGAAAACTTAATGCATTTAGTATTTTGAAATGCTTAGTAAATTGTTTGTAGTAATATGACCGTGGAGATAGATTAAAATCTCAAATAATCATGGTTGGAGTTCAGTCTGTATGGTTTTTTAGGAGGTCCGATAATAATTTTCCAATTTGAGTATTTCTCATTTCAAAATTTTTAAATGAAACAGGTGCGGCTGTATGGATGACATATAAATCTATTCAATCTCCACATTCATCGCATAGTATTTTCATATAACTATAATTTCGAGTTCAGACTTCAACAAGATGAGTTTCAGTAATATTTTCTAGTGGGATTTTACTGAAAACAACGTCTCAGGCTAGCATCATAGACCATGAGTTTCTGTTCATATATGGATAATTTTCTTTAAAAAATTCTTTCATTTCATCTTCATGTTCATCTGAAAACTCGACTAATACAACAATATCAGGATTTTCTTGTTCTATTTTTTTCTGAAGTGATTTATAATCAGTATTTTTGTATAATATATTTGCATAAAATACTTTAATTCAGTCTTCACTTGTTAGGCGAATTGTTTTATCATTTTGATTATAAAATGAGAAAAATTCTAAGCAATACATTGTTCAAATCCAGATTGTTAAGATAGCTACAAGTATAGTTAATAAAATTTTTAATGATTTGTGTTTTCTCCTCCTTTTACTTTCATGTATAATTAAATATGTTTCTATTATTAGAGCTAGTATACAAAATCAAATTATATATGGAATGAAACTTATCGCTAATTCAGCTAAAAAACTTTCACGAAAAAAGAATATATATGTTATGAATAATATAGATACCCATAAGAAAATTAACATTTATTTATAATCTGAATATAAATCTCTTTCTACTTTTAAATTTTTCATAAATTATTGCAACAAGGATTGATTATAATTTTTACTTGACTTTTTAATAATTTTTATTATAAATGGCATACGAACAAAAAAATATTATAATCATGAGACCTAAAAAGTTACTCAAAAATGAGGCCAGGTTCGCTGGAACTATTGGTCTTTGGTTGTCAGATGAACTTACAGATGACCAAAAGAACGAGCTGGAACAAATGTTTAGCCTGGATTATGGTGGTTTGGTGAATGCCTGTAACCGCTACATGCTACGCACGATTAAAGCAATCAAAAAAGGTTACATGTCTTTGGATGGCTTTACAATCAAAGATGCTGAGGAATTTCGTAAGCTTCTAGACTCGGAAAAACTTGATCAGAGCCTTCAAAATGAACTTTCTCATTTGCTTTATGGAGCTGATGAGCGAGCTCGTTACCTGGACTAACCTAATTCTTTATTACGGAACAGTTAAAAATGCGATAGTTATCTACTATCGCATTTTTTAATTAAAAATGGAAAATTAAAAGTAAATCGTTATAAAAAATCAGATTTTTATTGAAGCTTTTGAGTTTATGTGAAAGAAATTCCATATAATTACACTTGGATGTCAGATGAATTATGCTGATTCTGTAAGAATTAAGTCTGTTTTAACGAACTGTGGTTTTGAATATGTGGATAATCATGATGAAGCAGATATACTAATTTTTGATACTTGTTCAGTTCGTCAAAAAGCTGAAGATAAGATTACTTGAAGTTTGAAGGATGTTAAAAAAGATAAAAAAATATGGATTACTTGATGTATGGTTCAACATAATTTTAGGAATATATTAAAGAAGAACACACCAAATCAGTATAAACGTGGTAATTTTCTGTGAACTACTCAGTGAGATCAAATTAAGGTTTTATGAATTGATAATGAAGAGATTAAAGAATTAATAGACCATAAACAGACTTCTCTTGAAAATATGGTATTTATTAATCATGCGTTTAATCCCCTATTCTTTAATTTAAAACAAACTTATCCGAATTTGGAATTATGTTTTAGAATTGATGATACTTGATTTTTGCCTTTGATGCTTGAAAAAATTTGATATGTATGATTGAAATATGATATAGAATTATTGAATGAATATGAGAAAATAATACCTGAAGAAAATGCCAATATGGCTAACCATCAAACTACTGCATATGTACCAATTTCTACAGGTTGTAACCAATTTTGTTCATATTGTATTGTGCCATATGCTAGATGATTAGAAAGATATTTTCCTGTGGAACAGATAGTAGATGAAGTTAAATCTCGTTTAAAAAGCTGAGCAAAAGAAATAGTGCTACTTGGTCAGATAGTTAATAAGCATCCAGATTTTTTAACTATAATGAAAGAAGTGTTAAAATTAGACTGATTAGAATGGCTAAGATATACTTCTCCATATCCTACATATTATTCTGATGAATTATTAGCTTTGCATGAAAATGAAGAAAAACTATGTCCTCATATTCATATTCCATTCCAATCTTGATCTGATGAAGTTTTGAAGAGAATGTTTCGTGGATATAAGGCTGAAGATTGTTTCAATTTTGTTGATAAAATTCATAAATTAAAAAGAAAGATTTCAATAACTACGGATATGATAATTTGATTTTCTTGAGAGACTGATTCAGATTTTGATGAAAGTTTGAAGTTAGTTGAGACTGGAAAATTTGATATGATTTATATGTGAATATACTCCCCTCGCCCATGAACTTTTGCGTATAAACAGCTAAAAGATGATGTAACTGCTAAAATTAAACATGAACGTCGAGAGAAAATGAATGAACTTTTAAAGAAATGTTCTCAGGAAAATAATAAAGCCGAAATATGATGAGCGAGAAAAATTTTGATTGATGAGATTAAATGAGATGAATGGTTTGGTCATACTGATAATATGAAACAGATTTGGTGAAAGATGGATTGAAAAGACATTAAAGCTTGAGAGTTTGACGATGTGAAAATTATTGATTCATGAGAATTTAAGTTGGTTGGTGAGATTATTTAATTAATAATCAAACACATAATTTAGTGGTCATTCATTTATACTGGTAACCATCATATCTGCTCAAAACTCCCCTGTTTGAATTTTCCATCAATTATTTTTGGCTTCTTGAACGAAATAATCATAAATTTCTTTAGCTTTTTTAAATGGTGCTGAATATACAAAATCTAGTTTTGTTCATTTAGTGCTTCTTCAAAATAATGTGAAATTAGATATTAATAAAATTTCTCAATCTATATCTTGTAGTGAGGCACTTATATTTCAATCAGATCAATCTAGACATTTTAATAGAGGTAATTTCTTCATGATTCTAGCTATCTTTTCTTGATAAGTATCTACATCATCAACGTGAATTCATAGATAGATGATAATTCATTTTCAGATTTCTCTGTGAATGTTATCTTCTTTTATATCTAATTTAGCTGATTTCACTTGTTGTATTAAAAGTCTCATTTTGTGTTAATTATACTAATAAAATTATTTTGACTTGTTATTCTTTTTTCATTCTGAAAATATGTAATATAATACCAATAATGGAGCGATAAATATTTTTTTGAAAGTCGGCTTGGTCCGAAAATTTGCTGGAAAATCTTTGAATAGCGATGTCATCATTTGATTCCATTTGTTATTTGATTTATCCTTTTGAAATGGATATGTAAAAAAGTCTTTTATAAATTTTCGCATAATCACGCAATTAATAATTAAAATAATTCAATAGTTCCAAACATTGAACAAGGTCCAGGAGCGCATCAATCCATAAATACCATTTTATAGTATTTACTTTTGTCTGGAGATTCAAAGAATCGTACCAATCATTTGTCTTCTCCATCATCAATTTTGCAGTCTTTTCGTTCTTCTCATTCATATACTCAATAGATAATAGTTCATGGATATGGAGCAAATACTGTATTTTGGCTGTAATAATTATATTCTAATAAGGAACATTTTCAGTTTGTATGCTTACTTTCTATTATATCTTTTAATGATTCATTTTCAGATTTCTCAAAAGTTTGAACATATTCCATTTCTTCTCAAGCGATTGGATGTATATATGAAATTTTATTTCAATTTCTCACAAAAATTGGTTTATCAGATTTATCCTTAAATATGGAGTCTTCATCGTAATATCTTCGTCATGTAGGTGTAGAAATTCTGAGTCATAAATCGGGATATGTAGTTGTGTAAATATATCATGTTACAAATGAATTTCAGTAGTCTACTCCTGCACATGATACTGTAATGATTGTTTGTGGATCTCAAGGCATTTGCTGTGCTGGATATTGGTCCAATGTGTTAATACATGTCTGTTCGTCATCTGATTTTATGCTAATATTTCAAATTCCAAAGTATTCAATCTCTCAGTTTCAATATTCTCACCAATCAGAAAAATCTGATTCTTGAAATGCACAAGTAGTATCTTTTGTATAATATTCACCATCTGTAGAGTATGATATATATCATGCAGCTTGGTATGAATCTCAAACATTTGTATAATTATACCAACCTTGAGAAATATCTGTAGCGTTTTTTATTATCATATTCAGATTATCTGCAATGTTTTTTTCACATGATTTTATGTTGCCTGAAAATTGTGACATGAAGTTTGTAAAATCTTCTTCACGGTCTTCGTCAGTCATTTTAATTCATTCTTCGTCATCTCAGCATCATTCATAATAATATTCTCTAAATTTTGCTACTCAAACTGTATAATTGTGTAAATCTCATTTTCATCAGTCTATACAGTCTTTTTTGATAAACTCCCCTTCTAATTCCTCTCATGAAAAATAATAATTTTCTCATTCTTGCCAGATATTTACGGGGACTTCTACATCAGTTTCGTACATAGGAGAAGAGAATTTTGCAATTCATCATGAAATTTCAATGCTCCAAAATGGTTCTGTTCAGAATGCCGTAAGATATTTATTTGTTAAATCTTCTTCGATAGATTCATCTACTGTACAATCTCATGGAATAAGACAATCATCAATGACTTCAGGATTGTCATTTTTTAGACATCCCGTGAGTAAAATGCTGCAAGTTAGCAATGAGATAAAAAGTCAGATTTTTTTCATGGTTTAAATATTATTTAAAACAAATTTAAATTTTTATAAACTCATACGAAAAATTTCGTAAAAATCTTTATCAAATCAGCTGTTTAAAATCATCCAATGTAGAAAAACTTTTATATACAGATGAGAACCTTACATAAGGAACTGGATATTTATCTTTCAATAATTCTAAAACATCATCTCAAATAACATTAGATTGTATTTCCGATCATTCACTTTGCCACTTTATTTCAAGTGTATTAAGCAAATTTTCAATCTCTTCATTTGTAAAATCAATTTTAGCAAAGGCCAAAAGTATCGCTTTTTTCAATTTTGAACGATCATACATTTCTTTCGATCAATCTTTTTTTATTACCATCAATTCTGTCATTCATACACGCTCAAATGTAGTAAATCTATGGCCACAAACTTCACATTCACGACGACGACGAATAGTTTGTCAATTATCAACAATTCTTGAATCTACAACTTTTGTGTCTGAATTGTTACATTTTCCACATTTCATATTTTTTCTTTTCTAGAAATAAAAATAATCTTCAAATCATAAATTAACTTGGAATCAAATACCTTTTATTATAATAAGTTATATGTTTTAATACTCAACGCAATCGAAGAAAATCCTCAACTGAAAATGAACTTTCTTTCTCTAATTCAGATTTTTTTCACATTTTTTTCAAAAATTCAACCCAATTCTCTTTCAATATTGAAAAGAATTCTTTGTTATCATCAAATTCTACAAAAGTAGAAAAAGCTAATCCAAATTGGTCCAACAATGTATCTATTAACTTAAATCATAACGATAATAATGAAACATCTCGATTGAGAACATGTAATATATACACTTTTTTCAACAACGATAAATTAAGATTCATTTTTTCACCATCAGTATCCTGAATATTCTGCAAATATTTATAATAAATTAGAAATCAGAACAAAGTTTCACGCAATAATGATAAATGTTGCAACATCACAGTATCATTATACAGATTTTGGAATTTTTTCCACGGAAACATAGCAACAACTTCACGAAATAATTGAACATCAAATGCATATAAAGAATTCTTTAAACGAACAACATCTTGATCTGTAAAGGCATTTTGCAAAATCTTTAATACATTTTCTCACAACTTAAAATTAGAAAAAATTGGCTCATAATATTGATATACAAACTCATTAGATGACAATTGAATTAATGGAGAAATCTGCTCCGAATATTGAGCTTGAAACCAATCTAATAATGCTTTATTCTTTACATATAATTTTCCTATACGAGGATTACAATCCTGAAGCAATGTAGTCAACGCAATTTCATCTTCTGATTTTAATAAATAAGCTGTTGCTCTTACAGAATCTGTTTTAATTGGTCATGTAGGAATAAAATATTTCTCTTTCCCCGAACGAATCTTTTTATTTACAAACTGATAATAAGCTTGATTTTTAGTATATATTAAATGAGACATCCCCGAATATTGTATAGCCTGATCTGTTTTGAAACGTACATCAAAATATTGTAACAATTCCGAAACCAATTTTCACTTAAAAAATCTAAAGAAAAATGTATCTGATCTAGAAATAGAAAGTCATCACAAATAAGTTACATAAAAATTCAAGAACTGTTCCATTATTTTAGATTCCTTTTTTATACTTGCAGGAATTTGCATCTCATCAAGCTTATTGATATCGTCTCAAATTTCAGACATCATTTCATCAAGTTCTTCATAACTATCTTGGTTCTGCAAACGCATATGAGAAACATATTGTTTCACTCATTTAAAGAATCCCTTTTTAAAATTATCAGGGTCTGTTACATAGTCCAGTATAAAATCCAAATCTCACTCATTTTTCATCAATGATGTCAATTTTTTATTTAGCACCTTTTTATCAAAAATGTTAGAAATTATGCAAGAAATCACTTCTGATACATCAGTTTCCAAGAATAAATATTTCAAATGAATATCGGCAGGTGCTATCTCAAAAAGTAAGTTTTCTTCAACTTCCAAAATCTTTGGATCAAATACTGTTTTGTCTATATTTTGCAAAAAGTTTTTTTGAACAATTGATGGTTGAGATCAAAATAACCATTGATAAAATTCATTATAATAATTTTTACTCAAATTACCCGAACCAATCAACAGATTATTCACACGCCTTTCATAATAAAACATCATAAAAAATATGTCTATATGAACGAGCATTTTCGTTCTTAATTTTTGGAGTTGTCACTTTGTAACCTTATGTTTCAATTGAGAAGCCACAATTTCAAAGAAATTAAAATACAAATCAACGAACCATTGAAAATCAGATTTTTCATCATCTCATGGAAAAACCTTTATCCTTACTGCAAACAAAAAAGTCAAAAGATAAAACGTATATAGTGCATCCACAAATATATTCTCCTCTCACTCATCGAAAGCTTCATACAGATACAGTCAACACAAAAGTGTCATTCCATTAGCTGTGTTTCAAATATTATAGAATTTATATCAATTAAAATTTGCAGCAGATAAATAAGAATAGTAAGCATCTGTCATTTTGGATTGCATCATATCCTTATGAACTCACAATCACAACTTTCACTCAAAAATATCTATGGAAACATCAAACAAATTTAATTTATAATTTTCAATTATTTTTCTATTTATAATAGTGAAAAAATCCTTTGCCGAAATAAAAGAGATAAACATCGACGCAGGATTAAACGAATCTTTTACTAAAGAATCCGGAAAACAAGAAAGCAAAAGTCTCCTAAATAATTGCATAATTTTATGGACTTTCTAAATCAGATTTACTATTTCTTTTCTATATTTGTAACCTTTATTGAATAAGATAATTCTGAATATGTTTTTGGATCATTAAAATTCACCTCATATTCATTATATCATTCATCATTTTCTTCTATATTTGTAATCACTCAATTTCAAATACTACTTACTTCAACCTCTGTTCAAACAGTTGGATCTTCGATTCACATAACTTCAGTCAAAATTATATTTGGATATTTTTGAATTTTATTTGAATCATATTCAGATTCATAAATCTCTTTTCAATTTATTACTCAAAAAAATTCATCATCCTGCTTTGCTCATCTAACTAATTCCTCAATCCAAGCCAGCTCTCACGCATTTCATACTGTAAAATCCTTTGTTCATTGTTCAACTACTGTTCAATCACTAAATGTATATTTATAATCAATAGATACCAAATCTGAATCATCTATGACTTTTGGTCAACATGCCGCCAAAGCCAATAAAGATAAGTAACCTCCTAATACTAAAGCTCTCTTTTTATACATTTTTTGTTAATTATTAAAATAAAACGAATGAAACTAAGATTGTCTATATCTTTTTTCCTATGATATGCAAGGGAATTTAATAAAAAAAGTAGACACCTATTGATGTCTACTTCATAAACAATTTTTCCACATATAAGCTCCGAAATTAAAACAATACAGAGAAAATTTCTTCCGCCTCCTTCTGTTCCTTTTGAGTCAACTTACTAGATGTACTTCTTTTAACAGTATTAGAACCATTTTGTTCTTTTGATTTTTCGACAACTACATCAACAGAATTTTCGCTAACTTCTCCATTTTCTCAATTACCTAATAATTTCGATGAAAAATATATTGATTGTCTATTTCATGTAGTCTTTGGTCTAGTTTCCAATATCACTCTTTGTGGTTTATCTCCTTCATCTTCATATTCTACCGTAACTAAAATATCAGTATTATCATCCAGATTTTCTTCAATATATTTATTAATCACCAACAATAAATCTGATTTAGAATATCATTCTAAATTTCAATCTACTTTCGAAATATTTTTTTCTGTCATTTGAGAAAATTCAACAAACTTTACAGACCTCGGAAATGCTTTAATTGCACGCTTATCTCTATTTTGAGATGCCATATCTTCTTCATTTTCTTTTACATCAGTTCCCATAATATCTTTTTCATCTTTCTCCACGTCAACATTACTCTCATCTAACTCAATATCATCTAATTCTAAATCATTTTTATCTTCTTCATCATCTAAATCAATTTTATCTCAGACTTTATCTCAAATAGATGAAACATTTGATTTATAAGCATCATAATCCAAAAACTCGGATCCTGATCACATCCATCACGCTACTCTCTCAGGGAATGTTCTCACATTATACCACATCCTTGCAGCTCATGATGGATTAAAAATTCAATAAATAAGGAACGCCAATGCCAACAAAATGATAATAAAAATTATTCTTTTAATCCATTTTCTCAATAGCCATATCAAAAATATAATCAAAAGAATCATAATAATCCACACCACTACTTGCATGAGAATTGCTAATAAAAATTAAAACATAATTTTATAGAATCAATTATAAACTTTTTTTTAACAATGTCAAATATTTTTTCCCATAAATCTAAAAACTACGAATCTAAACTTGAAAACATCCAAAAATTTTCTACTATCTACGACAGATGTTTTACCATATCATTTGTTATTTATTATGTCGAAAAGAATTTTAACCTGATTAAAACCTACAGATAATCAGCTCCACTTGTGAAACTATTTCTGAGCTATTATCCCATTTTTAAAAATGGCAGAAGAACATCCAGATGCAGAAATATTCATGTTTTTAGCAAATATGCACGCACTAACTGCACTTCACGACTGAAACGCAATTAGACAAAATTCCATAAATATCGTCAAACTCTATGCTGCCTGTGGAGCAGATTTAAATAGATTTTATATATACAATCCGGCTGAAATTCCAGCTCACGCACAATTAAACCGAGTTTTCTCATGCTTAACAATTATGTGAACAATGGAAAGAATGCATTCATACAAAGAAGCTTTAGCCAAATGAAAAGCATGAACAATTAGTGTATGAACATTCAATTACCCAATTTTGATGGCCGCTGATATTTTGATTTACGATGCAGACTATGTACCAGTTGGTAAAGATCAAAAACAACATGTAGAATATGCTAGAGATTTTGCAGAAAAATTTAACAGAGAATATGGAGAAACTTTCAAAATTCCTGAACCATTAATTGATAATAGAGTTGCCACAATAATCTGAAGTGACTGACGCAAAATGTCTAAATCATACAACAATTACATTTGACTCCTTGATGATGAAAAATCAGTTCTCAAAAGAGTAAAACAGATTCCAACATCTACACAAACTGTAGAAGAACCAAAAAATCCAGATGAATGTAATGTATATAATCTTTGTAAATTATTTCTCACTCCAGAAGAAGACGAAACTTTAAGAGCTAAATACTTAAAAGGCTGACTAAGTTTTAAAGAAGCCAAAGATTATTTATTCGAAAAAATTATGGAAACTCTCACTCCAATCCAAAAAAAATACTCTGAAATCTCTGATGAAAAAATTATCAAAATTCTTAAAAAATGAAGAGATGCAGTTTCTCCTATTGCAGAGAAAAAAGTTGAAGATGTTTATAAAAAAGTCGGATTCATACTATAACACACATAAAACTTTTACAACTAATTCAATTGACATTATATAATTTTTTATTATTATATAAAACAATAAAAAATAAATCTGAAAATAACAAAAATAAATATAAACTATGAAACTAATCAGTAAGTTTAAAGACATCTTCTTCATCTTCAATATGAAGAAAAAAGATGATCCTCCTCTTTTTGAGGATACTCAGAAAGCTATCGCAAATGCTTTCAATTTAGAATGTGCAGAAGATGTTTTCGACAACCAATACAACTATATTGTAAGCATCGACAAAGATGAAAACAATGAAGTTGTATCCGGATACCGATACATTCTCTGCAAAAATGCTCATAATGGAGAATCTTTCAACTTAAATACATTTAAGTATTATAAGTTTTCAAAAGATTTCTCGACAAATTTCGCAGATTTTACATTAGAACTTGGACGCTCTTTTGTAAATCCAACTGCCAAACGAAAAATGTGGGGATTATTTTCCATCTGGGAATCTGGTCTCGGCCCTCTAATTAATTATCAAAAAAATCATAATGGCATAAAATACGTTCTCGGTCAAGTATCTCTCAAAGAATGCATTTACGACTTGGAAAGTATAAAAGCCATATTAAAAATGTTTTGGATTAATTTTGGAACAACAAATCTACTGTTCCCTAGAAAAGCGACATTTTCACAAAACGAACTAGAGACATATAATCCAGATTCAAAACTTGATTTTATTGGTGATTACAAAAAGGATAAATTAAAACTAATAAAAATCCTAAAAGAAAAAAATCAACCCAAACCTACGCTCTTTCTAAACTATGCCGATTTGATTAACGGAGAAAAAGATGGACTGCTTTGTTTTCTTCCCATCTACAATCCACTATTAAAGTGTTACGAAATGGGATTCTTGCTTAAAATAGATAAAATTTCACCTGAAAAAGCTGAGAAATATCTACAATCTGACTTCAATCCCCTTGCATTTGAATAATCCCTAATATTAAAGCTGAACAGAATTCTGTTCAGCTTTTTCATTCATAAATACCTTATCGATATTAAAAATTAAGCTTATAAAGTAGTATTTCTTCGTTTTTTATACACATAAAATTTTTTGCTATTGAAAAATATAATTTCATGAGTATATAATTTTTTTACCCACTAAAAAAATCATCATGAAACTGATTTTCGTAACTTGATGAGTAATTTCCGGATTAGGTAAATGAATTACCGCCGCATCAATTGGTAGAATACTAAAATCCGCCTGATATAAAGTAACTATGGGTAAAATGGACCCATATCTTCAAATAGATGCATGAACAATGTCTCCCTTTGAGCATGGAGAAACTTTTGTCACAACCGATTGATTTGAAACCGATTTAGACCTGGGGCATTACGAAAGATTTATCAATGAAGAACTAACTAAATATTCCAGCACAACTACGGGTCAAATTTATCTATCCGTAATAAATAAAGAGAGAAAATGAGAATATCTTTGAAAAACTGTACAAGTAATTCCACACATAATAAATGAAATAAAAGAAAGAGTAAATAAAATAGCACAATGAAGTGATGTTGCTATAATAGAAATATGATGAACAGTTTGAGATATCGAATGACCTCATTTTTTAGAAACGATGAGACAATTCAGATATGAACTTGGAAAAGAAAATGTTCTATTTATTCATGTTGCTCCTATCATATCTGTAACTACATCCTGAGAGATGAAAACCAAAGCAATCCAGCATTCAATCGTAAAACTTAGAGAACTTTGAATACAAGCTGATGTTCTTATCTGCAGAACTCCTCGCCCATTAGAACCATGAATAAAAGCCAAACTATCAATGTTTTGCGACATGGAAAAAGAGTGTATTATAGAGAATTTAGACCAAAATATTTATGAGCTCCCTCTATCCTTCCAAGAACAATGATTAGACAAACTACTCATCAAGAAACTATTCAATGAAAATAAAAGTTCAGATTTGAGTAAATGGGCCGAGTTAGTTTATAAATTAAAAAATCCCGAATTCGAAACTACAATCTGAATTGCTGGCAAATATACACATTTGGATGATTCATATATCAGTGTCGTCGAAGCTCTAAAACATGCCTGAGCATTTTACAAAACAAAAATTAATATCGAACGAATCGATACTGAACAATTCGAAACAGATGATTGGGAAAATAATTTTGCAAATTTATGTAATTCAAAAAACATTTCATGAATAGTTGTTCCATGATGATTTGGAAATAGGTGAATTCAATGAATGATAAATATTGCTACATTTTGTATGAAAAAAAATATTCCATATTTATGACTTTGCTTATGACTACAAATCGCAACAATAGCTTTTGCCAGATTTATTTGTAATATTTCACAAGCAAATTCATGAGAATTTACACAAGAAAATGAATTCAACGTAATAGATATTATGGAAGACCAAAAAACTATAACTGATAAATGATGAACCATGCGTTTATGATCTTATGATGCTGTTTTGAAGCCAAATACTAAAATATGGGGATTATACAAAGAATTCAATCAGATCGATTTATCCTCTAATATCGTAAAAGAAAGACATAGACATAGATATGAAGTTAATCCAAAATTTCATAACACATTATCAAAAAATTGATTGATGTTTTCATGATTATCTCCGAACTGAAAATTAGTTGAATTCATAGAATTACCAGAACTAAGATATTTTATAGCAACTCAAGCACATCCTGAATTTAAATCAAGATTAAATAGACCTCATCCATTATTTGCATGACTTATAAAATCTTGTTTAAATATTTAACATTAAAAATAAGTTGCAATCAGCATAAAAATTAATAATTAAAAATTATATTTTTACTTTTTCATATGAAACAACATGGCAGATAGTGTATCAGTATCATCACATCATTCCTACGGATCTCGTGTTGGAAATAGCTTTAAAAGCATTTTATGAGGAATTATCCTCGTCATTGTTTCGATTTGTCTTCTCGCACGGAATGAAAACAACTACGTAAAACAAAAAGCCGCACTCAAAGAATGAGCAGAAATCGTTCAAGAAGCTACTATTGATCAAATTGATTCTGAACTTGAATGAAAAGAAATTCACGTTTCAGGAGAAACTGCATCAAAAGCTGAAGCCTTACAAGACTCTACATTTTGAATCAAAACAGATGATTTGAAATTGAAAAGAACTGTAGAAATGTACCAATGGTATGAAGAAGAACATGAAGAATGTCATGATAATTACTGATGAAGTGAAGACTGTAAAACTACTTATACATATGATACAAAACGAAGTGATGAAGCTATTTCATCTAATGATTTCTACCAAACAACAAACCATGAAAATCCATCAACTTGGGAATATGAATCAGACGAACGAGTAAAAGAACCCATCACATTATGAGTCTATACTCTTACTCCTATTTTTATAAACCAACTTACAAATTATAAAACTATAAACCTATCCGAACAAAGCATTAACATACCAGAAAAATATAAACTAATAGCGGATCAAACAACTCAAACTAATGATACTACAACTGTAGAAGATAACAACAATAATTACTTATACTGAGATAATGAAACTACTACAGAAACCACAAATACGACAGTAGCTACAAATAAAAATTTCCATATAAACGGTAATCAAATTTATATTTGAGCTGACCCAACCAAACCAGCCGTATGAGATTTAAAAATTACATTCTCTTCTATAAAACCATGAACTGTTAGTATAGTATGAAAACAAATGGGAAATGAATTAACTAGCTATAAAGTTTCAAACTGAAGAAATATAAATCTATTGAGTCAAGGTAATGTAAGTGCAGAAGATATGTTCCTACAAGCACAAAAAGAAAACAAGATGATGACATGGATAATCAGATTTATCGGCTTATTATTAATGTATTGTGGATTTGCTGCAATGTTCAAATTTATTGAGACTTTAGCGAAAGTTCTCCCTTTCTTAGCAAACATCATCTGAGTTTGAACAGGAATCATTGCTTTATGATTAACTTTAATCGTAGGATTTGTAACTATCTGAATCGCGTGGTTAGCTGTTAGACCTGTGATTTGAATATGTTGTTTAATTGTAGCTGCCTGTGGAATATTCTTTCTCATAAAGAATAAAAAAAGCAAAACTCCTGCCAAAGAAATCACTAACGAAATAATCGAAAGTTAAAATTAAATAAATTTGATTTATAAAAAATCCCTGATAAATTGAATCCAGGGATTTTTTAAAATTAAATCACTAATTAACATATTTCATCACATCTTTGAAAATCTCTTCCACTCACCTATTAGCATCAATATGCACAAGCCAACCATTTTCTTCCACCCATTTAAGTCAAGGTTCCGTTTCTTTATGAAAAGCTTCAATTCTAGTTTTTATTGCTTTAAGATTTGAATCATCTTCACGACGAATAAGCTCTCATCCACATTTATCACATTTTCATCAAACTCCTCCTCAATTTGCATTATTTCCACATTTACTACAAACTATTCTAGAAGCCAAACGCTGATATACGACCTCATCTGGTAAATCAAAATGCAAAACTACAAATTCACGACCAGCTTTTTGCATTTCTTTACATACAGCTTGAGTCTGTCACATTTTACGCAAAACTCAATCCACAAGCAGAATATCTCATTTTTCTACAGTCTGAAGAAACACATTAAAAATCGATACAGTAACTCCGTCTTTTATCAATTCTCAAGATTCTACGGCTTTTCTAATATAATTTCAAATTGCATTATCATTACTAGATAATGCACGCAAAATTCCTCATGTTTCAAAATATTTAAATTTATTAGGAAATTTCTCCATCAATAAATCTGCCTGAGTTCATTTTCAAGATCCTTGAATTCACGACAAGAAAATATCTTTCATTCTACCCAAATCATTATATAAAACCATATATATTATACATAAATAAACTCTAAATGCAAAAAATAAACAAAACACATTCATACAAATTTTCAACAAAAAATGTCAATCCAAATATTAAATAAATATACCAAAAATTTTGCATTTTTTAATCATATAGAATATAATCGATTATGATTTATATCCAAGAAAAAAACAGTAATGATAGATGATAGCAAATTTCCACTAATTGCAATTAAAGGTTTAACTCGATGATATCCCGATTCAAAAAAACCATTATTCAAAAAGCTTAATTTTGAATTATTTAAATGACAATTTACAGTTATTATATGAAAATCTGGAGTATGAAAATCTACAATTGTAAAATTTTTAATTTGACAATTCAGACCATATACTAGAACCGTATATTACAAAATGGATGATATGGCTCATTATAGTGATGCAGATATACAAAATTATAGAAGAAAAATCTGAATCGTTTTTCAAGATTATAAATTAATCGATGCATTATCTGTAAAAGAAAACATCATATATCCTCTTAGAATACAATGAGATGACGACAATACAATCCAAATGAAATATAGAAACATTACTGCCAAGCTATGAATTGAAAACATAAACAAACTTGACTGCAATGCTCTTTCTTGATGAGAAAAACAAAAAGTAGCTATTGCAAGAGCTATGATTAACAATCCAGAATTCGTCATCGCAGATGAACCAACGGGGAACTTGGATTGGGAATATACACAAGAAATTGGAGATCTTTTAGTTGAAGCCAACAAATCTTGAAACACAATCCTTTTGATTACACATGATGTCCACCTTTTGAATTACATCAAATCAAAAACTAACGTAAACGTTTTCAATTTATGATAATTAACAAAAAATTAAGATCAGATTTTATTGCTTTTTGCAATATTCATGCCAAAAAATCAAACATCTAAAACTGAAAAAGATATATTGTACGAAGAAATTGCAAACCATTGTGATTGACTTTGTATTGCTAGATATCTAAAAAATGAAGCAAAAAATGCTCTTAAATATTTTCACGTTCATAAACTTTCGAACATCAAAAAAAATCTGAAAGAATTCTCTGATTATCTAATATTTTTAAATACAGAGAACTGTCAAAAGATTGAAAACTTTACAGAATGAAAAGAAAGAAAAAGGAATCTAAACAATTCAATATCATATTTTTATAACTATGAAAATTTTTCAGACTCTGACCTACCATCAATTCAAAACAAAATAGAAACAAACACGTATGAAACTATAACTTTAATGCAAAGTATCAAATGATGTTTAATATTAACCATTGACGAATTTTGTAACGCATCTCCAACTAGAATAGATATTATGCGCTACAATTTATGAAAGAAAAAAACAAAAACAAAATAAATTAATCACTAAAAAGGAATCGGCGTAAGATTTTACGTCGATTTTTATTATTGACTTGAAAACTTAGGAACAAATACTAAAATTTCATCAATTTACATAATGCACAAATTTATGAAAATCCTAACCTGAGAAGCATCAAAAAAATCTGAACAATATTTTAAATTGACGTGAAAAATCGCACAAAAAGCAACATGTGAAAGATCCAAATGCTGATGTATAATTGTAAAAGATGATGAAATAATCTGACAATGACGAAATACTCCCCCACATAACCTAGAATCACAAAGAAAATGCACTTATGATAAAAAATCTTACGATTTCAAAGTTACAGATAAAACCTGCTGTATTCACGCGGAACAAAGAGCAATTATGGACGCCCTCAGAAATCATCCGGATAAAATTGAAGGTTCTGATTTATATTTCGTTCGTTTAGATAAAGAATGAAATATGTCTAAAGCATGAAAACCATATTGTACTATCTGCTCTAAAATGGCGTTAGATACTTGAATTAAACATTTTCTACTCCGACATGAAGAGTGAGTCGCTCAATATGACACTGAAGAATATAATTTACTTTCATATCAATACTCTGAATAGATGATTTGAATTTTTGATTCATGACTATGATGATTATCAGTACGAACACAGCTGGCAAAACTTATGCCAGAGCAAAATTTTTGCTATATCGCAGATTCTGCATATTGTCCTTACTGAAGAAAGGAACCTGAAGAATTACAAGATAGATGTAGGAAACTGGCTGATTTATTGATTAAACAATGAAACTGTGATATAATCGTGGTCGCATGTAATACTGCTACTGCTGCAGCTATTGAAGTTTTGAGATCAAAATATTCTATTCCTTTTGTATGAATGGAACCAGCAATTAAACCCGCACTTTTGCATTCTAAAACTTGAATAGTTTGAGTTCTAGCTACATATGGGACATTCAAATGAGCACTTTATCACAGGACTTTAACAGAATTTCAGTGAGATGTAAAAGTAATAGAACAAGTCTGAGATGGATTGGTTGAACTAGTTGAAAATAACCAAACAGAAAGCAATAAAGCAAAAGAATTACTAACAAAATATCTCACCCCAATGATAGAAGCAAATGTCGATCATCTAGTTCTTTGATGTACTCACTACCCTTTCTTAATTCCTATGATAGAGAAAATTTTGGAAGAAAAAAAAGTCTGAAATAAAATCACTGTAATAAATCCAGCTCCATCAGTTGCACTACAAACTCAAAGGATTTTGAAAACATTAGAACAACACAACAAACAAAAAAAAGAAAACATATTTTACTCCACATGAAATGAACAAATTTTAGAGAATTTTGTTGTAAATATTATTTCATGATTTGAAACAAATATACAAACAACTCTAATAAAAAAATGAAACATATTTGAACATTTAACACTTCAATAAATCATAATGAACAACGAACCATTAGCATATTTTCTTCGTCCAACCACACTTGATGAAGTGGTATGACAAGAGCAAACTAAACTTTCAATCCAAAAATTTCTAGAAAACTGACAAGTCCCATCAATGATTTTTTGGTGAAGCCCTGGATGTGGGAAAACCACAATTGCTAACGTATTATCCCATCAATTACAAGCAGATTTTTTTGAACTTTCGTGAGTAAAAAGCAAAAAAGAAGATTTGAATACAATTCTTGAACATGCAGAAAAAAATAAAGCTTATTGAAAAAAAACTCTCCTTTTTTTGGATGAAATTCATCGTCGAAATAAAGCTCAACAAGATTCTCTGCTCCCCTTCGTCGAAAGTGGATTGATAACACTAATCTGAGCTACAACTGAAAATCCATCATTTACTATCAACAATGCCCTTCTTTCTCGTGCAAAAGTTATCGTTTTCGAAGCATTAAAATCTGAAGATATTATTACATTTTTCCACAACAACCAAGAAAAGATTCATTCTCGTTATCCAAATATCGAAATCACAGAAGAAAATCTGACTACTATTGCAAATTTGGCTAATTGAGATTTGAGAAATGCTTGCAATCTCCTAGAATCTTCAATCATGCTTAGTACGGACTGAAAAATTAATAATGAAATAATACAAAAAGCATTTGGAAAACCAATGTATTATGATCGTGACTGAGAAGAACACTACAATATCATTTCCGCAATTCACAAATCATTACGTGATAGCGATCCACATGCTGCTTGTTACCGGATTCAAAGGATGCTTGTATGATGAGAAGATCCACGTTACATTGCTCGCCGTTTATTACGCTTTGCTAGTGAAGATATTTGACCTGCCGATAATAATGCACTACTTTTAGCAAATCAAGTATATGATGCAGTACAAAAAATCTGAATGCCCGAATGTAGAGTTTTTCTATTTCAGTTAGCTTTATATTTATGAAAAGCTCCTAAAAATAATGTTTGTGATAGAATCGATAGAGAAACTATGAAAGATGTAGAAAAATACTGAAATCTACCAGTACCAATGCAAATTCGTAATGCGCCAACCAAATTAATGTGAGAATTATGATATTGAAAATGATATGAATATGCACACGATCATCCAGAAAATCGTCAAGCTGATTGAACTATTAAAATGAATAATCAACATTTTCCTAATGAATTGAAATGAAGAAAATATTTCTAAAAATAACTTGACTTTTTTTAAAAAAAACATATGCTACAAACAATAAATAAAATGTCAAACTAATCAACTTCAACAAAAATGGGAAAAAAAGTTTTATTCGCCATCTTGATTGCAGCCATTGTAGTCATGTCTACTGGTTGTAGTGAGAAGAAAGTGTTAAATTTCCACGACACTGCCGTGTCAGATAGCACACTAAAGAAAAATGTTCCTTTACAAGAATTCTATAAGGAAAATCTTGAAGGGAAAAAGGCATTCATCGAACGTCATAGGATGCAACTAACGTACAACTGCTATGATTACAGCTACGTCAAAGGACCAGAAAGCATAACCTTCATTATCGCTTCAGGAACTGCCGCCAATTTACAAGGAAACGATAGCAAAGAGCTCTGTAATGCGAATTTCGAAAATGAAATTTTAGTCATTACTGATGGATTCAGCCGTGATACAGTATTCGTTTTCAATGGCTCAAGTTTCAATGGCAAAATTACAAACGTAACTGAAGTAGGACATGGTTCTCCTTGGCGATTTGAGATTAAAGACAGTCAAAAATTGAAAGACTGCTTAAACCTCATTGAAAAATGGGATTCACTTCACATTGAAAGTTCTTATTCAATGCCAGGGCTTAAAAAAGAAGATAAATTCTCAACTTTCCTTAAGGAAAATGAGAAATTACTTAAGGATGGAGATTTAATCGACTGTTTCGACAAACGCGTGATTGACCAGCAAAAACACGATGTCGTGAACTTCAAAAAACGTCAAAAGGGCAAGTAAATTCAAATCACTGCACTTTTCTAAAACCGCTCAGCATTTCTAGAGCGGTTTTTTTAAACTAAAAAAGATATTGCAAACAAAACAATTTTTCCTATAGATAAAATGATTGAAAAATCAGATTCTTTTATTTTATTTAAAAGATTATGGACATAAACGCCTACCAACAGCAAATGGAGAAAGCCATTGCATACCTAGAAAATGAATTCAAATGAATGCAAGTATGAAGAGCTACTACATGACTTGTAGAAAATCTAAACGTAGAAACAGACTATGGAACCATGAAAATGAACTGAATTGCTCTTATCACAGCTCTTGATCATTCAACAATAAAAATCGAACCACGAGATAAATCATCTGCAAAACACATCGCAAACGCGATTTATGAAGCAGATTTATGAGTGTGAGTGGACAACCAAGGTTCTCACATTTTGGTGAAAATTCCTCAACTTACACAAGAAAGAAGAGAACAAATTGCAAAAAATATCAAGGCTATGTGAGAAGAAACTAAATGAAATATTAGAAAAATCAGACAAGATGCTATGAACGATACCAAAAAATCATTCACAGCCAAAGAGATTTCAGAAGATGAACACAAAGCAAATGAATCAAATATCGATAATTTAACTAAAAAAATGAACACAAAAATCGATGATATAGTTAAAGCTAAAAGTGAAGAAGTTTTAAAAGTTTAAAAAATCAGATTTTATTTCTATTTACATAAATAATGAATATTTGGAATATATTAGTAACCCAAATATTGTACCGTCCCGTGTTCAATATTCTAGTAGTATTTCTAGCAATTTCTGGATGACAACTTCGACTAGCTATCGTCGCACTAACATTACTCGTCAGATGATTGATGTACAAATCATCTGCTGCATCAAACAATATGACACAGTGAATGAGTAATATCCAGCCAAAAGTAGAAGAATTACAAAAAAAATATGCTGATGATCCTCAAAAACTCAGTGAAGAGACAATGAAACTATTCAAAACAGAATGAAAATGACCATTCAAAGGTTGTTTGACTATGCTTATTCAAATACCAGTTTTCATTGGACTTTATAGAGTTATTTGGATGATCGCTCAAAATGGATGAATCCCTGCAGATGTAGATTGGTTATATAGCTTCTTTTATAGTTTCTGACAAAAATATTTAGAAGCCTGAAGTATAAATCATATGTTCTTAGGTATAGATTTATTCACTAGTGGGAACTGGATATTAACTATTATAGTTACAGCTCTATACTACTTACAAATGCAATTAACTCAACTCACTCAAAATAAAAAATCTATGCCTAAAGTCCCAGGAGCTTCAATGCCTGACATGACAAAAATGATGTGAGGAATGAATATTGGAATGAGTCTTATGATGTGATTAATGGTATTCTGATTAAATTCAGCAGTTGGACTTTACCTTTTGACTTCTTGTCTGTTTAGTATTTGTCAATTTTCTCGAAGATATAGAGCTATACTCAAAGCTAAATGGAATGAAAAATTTCATAAAAATGAACCAACAATAATCGAACCAACCAAATAATAAAAATCAGCATTATTTTATTTCTTCAATCATTAAAATCATGAAAAAAACATTAGAAAACTTGGCAAAAGCATTCGCATGAGAGTCTCAAGCTAGAAACCGTTATACAATCTATGCAAGTGTAGCTAGAAAAGCATGATATTTACAAATTGCAAATGTATTTCTTGAAACAGCAGAGCAAGAAAAAGAACACGCCGAATGGCTATTCAAAATGATGCAAGAATTTGTAGAAAAAGAATGAGTAGAAATGCCATATATTGACGTAGAGACTACTACAATGATTAAATTTGGAGATACTAAGACAAACCTAGAAACTGCCATTGCTGGAGAATACGAAGAATGGGCTGATATGTATCCTGAATTTGCAAAAGTTGCAGAAGAAGAATGATATCCACAATTCGCAGCTAGAATCAAAGCTATCATGGTTGCAGAGAAACATCATGAAGAGAGATACAAGAAACTTCACGACTTAGTAAAAGATGACTTGATATTCAAGAGAGAGGAGGAAATTTATTGGACCTGTACAAAATGTGGATACGTTTGGAAAGGTAAGGAACCTCCAAGGGTTTGCCCATTATGTGGACATGATCAAGGTTATTACGTAAAAATGAACGAAGATTTTTAAAAGCCAAACAAATAGAATATTATAAAAACCTCAGTTATCAAACGAGGTTTTTTATTTATAAAAATATATATCGAAAAATTTGACAAATTTATTTTTTTTGATATAATACATAATAATGTTTTACTTAAGGTATCCATAATACCATGAAAAATCGACTAAAAAACAAAAACTACAACACCCCACAGAATAAAGAGAAACAAAGCTGACACGAAGAACTTTGAGAATGAATATCAAAAATAACTAGATGAACATGTGATGCTCTATTCAATACACTAGCAGCGACATGGGAATTAACCAAAGCTTGAACTTCCAAGATTGCAGAAAAAATGTGAAATAAGAATCCAGATATAAAATCATATAGAAAAGATATAAGCAAACATCATATTGAACAAGCAAAATTTGCTTGAGAAACTGCATTAAAATGAATATGAAAAACAATAAATTGATGATATCATACAGCTAAATGAGCAATAAGAACTATTTTTTCATCTAGTAAAAATTCCATAAAAGACACCATACAATGATTAAGAGAAGATCACTCGCAGAATAAACAAGAAAATAAACAGGACAATAAACAAAATGATAAACAAAATGATAAACAAAAATAATTAAAAAAATTAACCAATTCGCAAGTAATCATCTTCCTCACAACATTAAAAAACATATCATTTTATATAATTTTCCATATTAGTTATTAACTAAATAATTAAAAAACTGAATTACTAATAATATTATTTTTCACTTTCCTTTGACTTTAATAGCTCAAATCATATAATTTCATCGAATTTTTTAATTTTAAAATTAAATATGACATACTCTTTGGATACAATCGTTGCTTGGGCAAAAAGAAAGTGATTTGTCTATCCAAACTCCGAAATCTATGGATGACTTGCAAATGCTTGGGACTTTTGACCATATTGAGCCAAATTGAAAAAAAATATTTCTGACATCTGGGTAAAACATTTTACCCAAGAGAGAGATGATATGGTTTTTATGGACACTGCTATTATTGCACATCCAACAACATGGAAAGCTAGTGGACATCTAGCTTCATTTTCTGATGCTTTAATTGATGACAAAAAAACTGGTCAGAGATTCCGTGCAGATAAAATCATCGAAGATTTTTTTGAATCAAACAGAGATTGAATGTCTGATGAGCAACTAGCTGAAAAATATTGAGTAAAAAATTTATCTCCTGAATCTCGATGAAACGATTGAATGAGAGATTTTATAGTTAAAAATATCCCAAACAATCCTGATACATTGAAAGCAGCAGAATGGACTGATTGTAGAAATTTCAATTTAATGTTGGATACTCATCTTTGACCTGTTGCAAATGATACTAGTAAGGTTTACATGAGACCCGAAACTTGTCAGAGTTTGTTTACAGATTTTAAGGCCGTCTTAGATACGACTAGATGTAGAATTCCATTTGGATTAGCTCAGATTTGAAAAGCTTTCAGAAATGAAATTACACCGGGACAATTCTTATACAGGACAAGAGAATTTGAACAGATGGAAATTGAATATTTCGTTGAAGATAATGAAGAAACAGCAATGAATACTTACAATCAATGGAAAGAAGATTGTATGAATTATTGGACAAATATTATTTGAATTAATCCAGAACATTTGAGATTTAAAGATCATGAAAAGTTAGCTCATTATGCAAAGGCGGCTACAGATGTAGAATATCTTTATCCACGATGATTTGGAGAGATTCAATGAATCCATAATAGAACAAATTTTGACTTATCTCAGCATCAAAATGAATCTGGAAAAGATATGCAATATTCTGATCCTTACACATGAAAAAGATACATTCCACGATGTATTGAAGCTTCTTTTGGATTAGGAAGACAGGTAATGGTAGTAATGCTTGAATTTTATGACGAAGAACAACTTGAATGATGAGATTCTCGCGTTGTAGTCAGATTCCCAAAACAATTGGCACCCATAAAATTTGCTGTTTTACCATTAGTAAAAAAAGATGAAAAACAAGTAGAAATTGCTAAATCAATATTCAAAGATTTAACTAAACAATTTGCATGTGAATACGATGATAATGGTGCTATTGGGAAAAGATACAGAAGACAAGATGAAATCTGAACACCTTTCTGCATAACAGTTGATCAACAAAGCTGCAAAGACTGAGAAACCGTAACCATCAGAGATAGAGACACTATGCAGCAGAAAAGAATCAAAATTTCTAAAATTGCCGACTATATGAAAAATTAATTTATAATCTTATTAAATAATGAAAAAACTTATAAAAAAGCTTATTTGATATGATAAAATATATGTAACACTAAAAGACAGTTTTTTTTATCAAGCATATAAAAAATTCCGTACTAAAATTGCAAATGAACTATATGACAATCCATCCAAAGACTTTTTTGTTATATGAGTAACATGAACTAATTGAAAAACCACTGTTGTAAACCTATTACATAAAATACTTAATGACAATGTAGCTCCTACTGTAGCTATCAGCACAGCAAACATAAAAATCTGAAATGAGGTCATGGAAAATAAAAAAAAGATGACTTCACTAGATAGTTTTGATCTTCAACGAACTCTAGCTTCTGCTAAAGCATCGTGATGCAAAATAGCAGTATTAGAAACGAGTTCTCAATGATTAGATCAATACAGATTTGAATGAATTAAATTTGATTTCGCTGTTCTTACAAATATTACCATGGATCACTTAGATTACCATAAAACTATGGATAACTATGCTGATGCAAAAAAGAAGCTATTCAAATATGTACTAACTAACTGAAAAGATAAAAAATATGCAGCATTTTGTACTGACGACAAAATTGGGAAAAAATGGTTTGAAGAAATGGCTTTTGACCAAAAGATTTCATACAGTATATACAATTCAGCTGTAATTAAAGCTACAAAAATAGAAGAATGATTTGAATGAACATATTTTGAATTTTCTTACCTTGGACAGAAATATTCATGAACAACTCAATTAATCTGATCTTACAATATTTGTAACATAATGTGAGCCATTTCCGTTGGGGTTGCTTTATGATTAAAAATCGAGCCAATATTAAAATCGATAGAATGATTCGAATGAGTTGCATGAAGAATGGAACCAATTTATACCGAATGAGTCAAATATTTCATTGATTTTGCCCACACTCCAGACTGATTAGAAAAAACCTTAAGTTTTGCATCTAGCAGAAAATGAGAATGAAGATTAATCACAATTTGTGGAGCTCCATGAAATCGTGATAAAGAAAAACGTCCAATTATGTGAGAAATAGCTACAAAATATTCAGATATTGTAATATTCACCGATGATGATCCAGATACTGAAAACAGGCTTAGTATATTGAATCAACTATCAAAAACTATCCAAGAAAAATGATACCCTTCTAGAAAGAAAGTATTTGTTATACCAGAAAGAAGATATGCCTTACAATTCGCTACTGAAATAGCAAAAAAATGAGATATTGTTGTTTCTTGTTGAAAATGACACGAGCAAGTACAACTTACAAATTTCTGAAAACGTAAACGAAATGATAAGAAAGTATTGGCTAAAATACTACAATTTCAACACAAAACAATATTAAATACAAATGAAATTAAAAGAGCATACCTACAAAATTTAAGAATTGAAAAAAGTTCAAACAGCATTACAACTCAGCAATACTATTCTCAACCTAAAATTTCAAATAATACAACGAATATAGAAAATAACATCACAACACAGAATCCTCAAACAGAACAAAAACTTAAAAACCAAAACTCACAGACTCCTAGCTGAATGTTTAAACGTATAGATTAAATTCTAAAACCATATAAATGTTACAAGACTTAAAAAATGCTGAATATGTAGTACTAGATCTAGAAACTACATGATTAACTCCATACAGAGAATGAATTACAGAAATTGCCGCTATTAAATGTAAAGATTGAAAAATCATAGATGAATTTCAAACTCTCATAAATCCAGAAAGACACATCCCAAATTGAATAGTAAGATTAACATGAATTACAAACGAAATGGTTGCCGAGGCTCCTACAATTGATGAAATAATGCCAAAATTTGATAAATTTCTTGGAGATGCAATTATAGTATGACACAATGTCAGTTTTGATTTTAGATTTTTGAGTTATTATCATTATCAATGTTTATGAACCTATCTAAAAAATCAAACAATATGCACACTAAAAATAGCCAGAAAATTGCTCCCTTGATTACCAAATAGAAAACTTTGAACAATATGTGAATATTTTGGAATAACAAATGAAAGAGCACATAGAGCAATGTGAGATACTCGTGCAACACTACAAGTCTTACAAAAATATGAAGCAATACTCAATACTGCGGAAAACCATTGAAATTTTTAATATTTTTTTTATAGTCGTATCCAGATAATAAATCTGATTTTTTATTTTTATTCAAAAATAAGTATGAAAATCTTAGTTCTTAACGCTGGAAGTTCTTCATTAAAATACCAGCTCTTCGATGTAGATAATAATTTCTCTGTAGAAGCTAAATGATTAGCTGAAAGAATCGGTATTGAATGATCTATAATAACACATAAAGATAAAGATTGAAACAAAACTGAATTTCCTAGAGACTTAGCAAACCATTGAGAAGCTCTTAAAAAAATCTTAGATATTCTAGTTTCACCTGAAAATGGAGCAATCAAATCATTAGACGAAATTGGAGTAGTTTGACACAGAATGGTTCATGGATGAGAAAAATTTCACGAATCAGCTTTGATAACTCCTGAAATTATGCAAACTTTGAAAGATTTAATTCCTCTTGCTCCATTGCATAATCCTGCAAATATTACATGAATTGAAGCCGTTCAACAAGTATTGCCAAAAGTACCGAATGTAGTAGTTTTTGATACAGCATTCCATCAATCTATGGATCCTGAGCATTTCTTATATCCTGTTCCATATGAATGGTATGAAAAATATGGAGTAAGAAGATACGGATTCCACGGGACTAGCCATAAATATGTTTACCAAGAAATTTGTAAACACTTGAATAACGATAAACTCAAAGTCATCACTTGCCATATCGGAAATGGTGGTAGTATCACAGCAATCGATGCATGAAAAGTAATCGAAACTTCAATGTGATTTACTCCATTACCAGGAATTATGATGGGATCACGCAGCTGAGATATAGATCCAAGTATATTAGAATACATTTGTACTAAAAAATGAATTACAATCAACGAAGCAACTAAAGAACTAAATAAGAGTAGTGGACTACTTGGAGTCAGCTGAATTTCATCAGATTCGAGAGATATAGAAGACGCTATTAAAGAGTGAAATGAAAGAGCAAAACTAACTCAAAATATGTACGTTCAAAAGATTGCCAATTATATTGCAATGTATAATAATATGCTCAACTGAGCTGATGTAATAGTTATGACTGCTTGAGTATGAGAAAATAGTATAAGTACTCGTAAAATGATATGAGAAAAAATATCATCTCTATGAGTAAAGATTGATGATGAAAAAAATAATTTCAGAGGAGAATTTAGAGAGATTTCTGCAAGCGATTCTAAAATCCCTGTATATGTTATTCCTACAAATGAAGAATTAATGATTACACAGGATACTTACAACATAATTAAAGAAAACTAAAACAGTTTTGGAAATTTTGAATTTAAAATAAAAAAAAGAACTGAACAAATTCATTCAGTTCTTTTTAGATTCAATAAAAAAGATTTAATTTTCTAGCTCTAGCATCTTTTGAAGTTGTTCTCTTTTATCTGAAAGGATCTTATCAATTTCCTCAAGCGACATATATTCCATGCCTGGAAAATAGGATGCAACAGTCGGCGTCATAACTAAAGCAAAGATATAGTCGTCCCTCCCTTGGTACTTCGAGATATAAGACTCCAAAATCTCTTCGCGTTCATTTTCATCTGTCAATATCTCAAACAATTTGACAATGTTTTTCTGAACATCCAAAGAATTCTTCTCATCGAAAACTGTAGCTTTCATCTTCTGTTCCGCAAGATACTGATATGAACTATCACCATAACGGTGAATAATAGCCCAATCATCAAAACGCTTTGCACATTCAAGCATACGCTCGAAAAGCTCTGGTCGCTTTCCACTTCGCAAGGAAGCGTTTCTGTATTGATAATACAGATCATCAAAACAAATATTCTCCATACTATTTTATTTATATTTTTTTATTTGTATGCTTCATATTAAATATTTTATACTCAAAAGTCAATACAAAAACTATATAAACATTGATTTAATACAAAGAAATCATAGAATAATTCACGCATTATTTACCTAAAAGATCAAAATGATAATAGACGCCCATACTCATCTTAATACAAATCAACTTTTTTGAGATTATAAAAAATACCTAGAATATTTTGAAAAAATCTGATGAAAAATCGTTGTTAATGCATGAGCAAACAACGAATACAACGAAAAATGAATCCAAATCTCACAAAAATCTATCATCGATTTCCCCAATATAACTGTAAAAACTGCAATCTGACGACATCCGTGTGATATACCACACAATGAACCAGATTTTTTACCACTTTTGAATGAATTAGAAAGACTATATGAAGCGAACAAGGACTATATTGTAGCGATTTGAGAATGTGGAATCGATCTCCATTTCCCAGAAAATCCTACAGTTGAAGTTCAACAAAATGCATTAAAATTACAAGCAGAAATGGCTAGAAAATTAAATCTCCCGTTAATGATTCATTCACGTGATGGATTTCACGAAACTATGGAAGTTCTCAAAAATTTTTCAGATTTAAAAATTTATTTTCATGCTCGATGATATTGACCACAAGAATTAGAAGAATGTGAAAAAACTTTTCCGAATCTACGAATAGGTTGTACAAATGTAATTGAGTATCCAAGTGCAGAGAAAATCCGCGAATCAATTCATAATATCAGAACTGCTAAAATTCTGACTGAAACTGATGCTCCTTTTCTTCCTCCACAAACCATGCGTGGTCAACAAAATGAACCTGCTTATGTCATATACGTATATGAAAAATTATGTGAAATTCTAAATATTCAACAAAATGAATTAGAAAAAATAGTTGAAGAAAATACAAATATATTATACAAAATATAAATAAATTTAGTCAGATTTAATTTAAATTGACTATATCAAAAAGAATAAAGTTATAAAAATTTTGACAAATATTACTTATTTATATATAATTTATTTGTTTATTTTTTTATTAAAAAAATGGAAATTTCAGAAAATTTAGTTAACGTCCCCCTCAATCAAGTTTTAGATGCTTGAAATGATTGAACAATTAACACTACAAGATATGAAAAAATCTCTCAAGATACTATCATTAGATTAAAAAATGATAACCTTAATATTACATATTCTCGTACTTTCTGAGAACATTTATTATCTTTCTTATTTTTTATTGCTCGTGTACTATTCTTATTTGCATTACCAATCATATTATTTTGAATTCTTTGACTAAATATAACCAATTCTTTTAATAATGCAAAAAATATTATAAATAATAAACCAATATTTAGTCAAACTAATTTAATCAATGACTATTTAACATCTACTGATAAACTTTTGAAAAATTAACAGAATTTATACAAAGTATGTCATTTTACTCTTCCAATAATTTTACACACTCTTTCCCAAACGCTTCTGCTGCTTCTGGTCCATTCGCAGTAACTATATTTCCGTAACGAATTACTGTTTCATCTTTCCATACTCCCCCATAATTTTCTATAAAGTTTTGCTGTAATCATTCATCATCTCGTGAAGTAACAATTTTTCAGTTGAATACTCCACTCTCACTCACTACCATTGGAGCTATACATATCGCTCAGAGTTTTTTTGCTTCTTGTGCTATACGTAAATAGTCTGAATTATGTAAATACTGAGTCAAACAACCTCATCATCAGATAAAAATCACCATTTCAAATTTATCTCATTTTATTTCTGATAATTCATAAGCTGCATCTATTTTCTGACCAAAAACTCATACACACTGCCCTTTTCTTCATGCAGCGATAGTAATTTGTGCATTAGCTTCTTGTAGAGCTTCATAAGTCGCAGAAAATTCATGATCCTGAAATCCATTATTTGCAACTATCATCACAGCAGTTTTCATCATCCAAAAATTAAGAGATAAAAATCTGAACTATTTTTAGTGTAAAATTTCAAATATAAAAAGCAAGAGATAGACAAAATCTAAATATGTCATCCCTAAAAAACGATAATTGCTTTTAAATAGGAAATAAATATACTTATTAAGTAAACTTTTACTTTCACAAAAAAGTAAATGAAAATCTGACTTGTATGAGCCACAAATGTATGAAAATCCACTCTCTTCAATAGATTGATTGGACAATTTCGTGCGATTGTAACTGATATTCCGGGGACTACAACAGATATTATCCAACATAAAGTAGAAACTGATAATTGAGTTTATACTTTTTTTGATTCTCCTGGATTGCTGGATTTTACAGAAGAACTCGAATATATTAAGCAGATTATCAAAGAGTCAGATTTGCTCCTTTTCTTAATTGACGATAGTGTATGAATCACTGCAAAAGAACACCATATTTTGGAATTGATCAGAAAAGAAAAGAAACAGGATTCTACAATTTTGATAATCAATAAATTAGATATTAAACGAAAAGAATCTGAAACTGAAATGGCGATTTCAGATTACTATACTCTATGATTATCTAGTGTAATCGGAGTTTCAGCTAAAAAAGAAAGAAATCTAAGCACAATCGAAAACCAGATTAATTCATTTTACAATAAACGAAAAAAAACTCATAAAGATGAAAAAGAATCTGTAGAACCATTCAGGATTTGACTTGCTATTTTATGAAAACCTAATGCTTGAAAATCTACATTACTAAATACATTAGTAGGGAAACCTCTCGCAAAAGTGGCAGATGTAGCATGAACTACTAGAGATTATGTAGCTGGAAATTTTTCACGAAAAGGTAGAGATTACGTAGCTTACGACACAGCAGGAATCAAAAAACGCTGAAAAATACATTGAATAGAAAAAATCGCTTATGATAAGACCAAAGCGATGCTTGAATTTGTACGTCCTGTAGTGATTTTCATGGTAGATTGTACCCAATGAATCACTCACCGTGATATGACATTATTGCAGGAAGTTCATCAGCTCGCTTTACCTATGATTTTTGTGTTAAATAAGGTTGATCAAGTCAATCCAAAGGCTATCGATGCGATGATAAAAAATACTCAGACTTATTTGGATTTTGCTAAATATTTGCCAATTGTTCCAATGATTGCTACGAAATGAGAATGAATCGATAATGTAATGAAATTCGTTTCCATTTTGCAGAAAGAAAACACGAAAAGAATCGCAACTAGAGACTTGAATGAAGCTCTACAGCATGAAATGATTCAGCGTCCTCCTCGCTTTCCAAAAAATAAAATCTGTAAAATATTATATGCTACTCAAATTGCAGTAGATGCTCCGACTTTTATTGTTTTCGTAAATCATAAAGCCCGTGCAAATTTTGCATTCAAAAAATGGGTTGAGAATAGCATTAGAAAGAATTTTTGATTCATTGGAGTGCCTATCGTAATTAAATATCGTAACCGCTGAGAAAGCTGAAAAGAACGTGATATTTTTGTAAAATATAGCGAAGAAGATGTAGCTAATGCAGGACTTGAAGCAATTCAGCCATGAGATGAATTTGAAGAAGAAATGCCTGTAAAAAAATCTAAAAAATCTGATCAAACTGAAAGAAACCCTTATACAAATAAATGAGTTCGTAAACGAGAAAAGCACGTTAGCAAATACGATGAAGTAAAAAAATCAAGGAAAAATCAAAAATTCCCTAATGAATATGAATCAGATTCTTCAAATACCTGAAAAAATAGCAAAAAAGTCTGAACTCAAACAACTAAAAAGTCTTCAACTCATGAAGCGAAAAAAAAGAAAAAACTGAATCAATATTCTAACGTAAAAACTGCAAATCAGTGAAAATTAAATGCAATGTTTGCTGAAGCTTACGAAGATAAAAAGCAAAAAAATTCCAAAAAAAGGAGCCCAAAAAGATAAGACTCCCCTAATAAGATATTAAACAATTATTTAAGCTTTTTATGTAATTTTGAAACAAATCCATAAGAAATTCCCATTAACAAACCTACAATAACTAATATTTCTACAACAAACAATACTACAATAACTCACCATTTTGCAAATAAATGTGCTGTAATTGTATATGAAAATAACTGTGACATATAATAATCAAATACACCCATTGATACCAAAGTTAACAATAATGAAATTAAAAATCCTCATATAATCGAATAAAGTATCAAAGTCAAAAATGGCATAATAATTTGCGATTTAGTTGCTCAAAGCAATTTTTTAACCTGAATATCGTGCCAAAATCTACTAAATATTGAACGCAAGAAAAATATTGAAAATGATAATACCGCCGCCCCTAAAATAAATATCAAAGACATTGATAATATTTGTACAAAATTTGAAAGTTTAATTACGTTTCTAATCCTAGTTTCCTGACTTTCCAAATTATCAAGTTGTTCAACATCCTGAATGTTTATGATAATATCCTTATTTTCCAACATCACTTCTTTTAATGTTTCATATTTAGAAATATCTGGAAGCGTTACATAAAGAGTTGCTGGTAATGGATTATTCATTCAAAATTTTTCCAAACTTCATGTCAATTCCGGCAATCTTTTCATCATAAAATCCATTGCATCTTCTTTAGTCAAGAAATTTACTTTCAATCCTTCTTTTTCAAGTCTATCTTTCAATTGAATAACCTGCTTATAAAGTTTTGTCTGTGCCTCTACTTCATCATTTAAATAAAAATACATTCATAATTTATCATTCAATGATGCATTTAATGTATTTCAGTACATAGACACTCAAATCAAAACATTTAACAAGAAAAGAAGAAATCCAGATAAAACACTGATCCAAATCATTTGTCATCTATATGAACAAAAAATTGATTTTACATCATCAATAAATGGTTTAGTTGGTTTTTCTCTTTTGTTTGAAACAAATGCTTTCGGCATCTTCATTTTTGGGAATTTAATTTTCGGAAATTTTAGTTTTTTAAGTTTCATTTGTATAATTAACTATAAATATAAAGCCTAAACCTGATTAAAACAACTTATTTCTCTAATTTAAAGTAATTTTTTCATTTCAAATATTTTTCAAATAATGCAATTTTCTTATCATACCGTTCAATTGGTTTGTCTACAATTTTTAATCCTGAATGATTATCATAATAATATGAAATCATTTCCTGGGATTCTTCATAATCTTCATCTAAAATCGCTAACTGAATGATATTATAAACTACTTCTGCATCTAAAGAATTCTGTTTAAACGCCTTTTTTAAGAAATCTCTTCATTTTTCACGATTTCCATATCGATATTCACTCAATCCATAACAACGCATAATTTCGTGATTCTCTCAATTTGTAAGCTGCATCGCTTTTTTTAAATAAGAACGAGCTTCTTTCCAATTGTTCTTTTCCATCTCCAATAATCATTTCACATATAATCAAAGTGGATCATCCTTTCTTGTTGAGTTCAAAAAAGTCACTGCCTTGTCTGCTCATTCCATATTTCACTGACGATATTGGATATCTGCAATCAACAATAACGCTTGCTCATTTTTGGGATCTCTCGTAAGAATTCTATTCACCATTTCAATCGCTTCATCATACTTTCACTCATCTGTTAGTCCTGCAATTTCATCCAAGACTTCTTCTGGTATATATCTATCCATATCAAAATCTTTTAAATAAAATATTGTTCACATAATTATAGCCATCAATTATTAAAAAAGCAAAAAATCTAAACCTTTTTCCCCCACTTTAACTTTACTTTTTTATAGAAAATTATACAACAACCTTTTATTTTGAAATAACTTGTATTTTTATTCTATATTTTTATTCTTAAATCAAGATTTACATATATTCCCAGAATGAATTTAGAAAAGCTTTTTTGAAGTAAAACCAAGGTAGATATACTCAAATACTTAGTTTTTCGCAGACAAGGAGTTTCTATGAGAGCATTAGAAAGTGAAATCTGATGGACTTTCCCTGCTATAAAAAAACAAATTGATTCTTTAGAAGAATCTTGAGTTTTAGATATTCAGAAAGAAAATTCAGGTTTTTCTATTTCCATAAAAAAAGAATACTTCAACTTATTCAAAGAAATATTTTTCACCGCATTAAAATCCAACTTAACTAACTTATTCGACACATACTCAGTCATGATAAATAAATATTTTTTGTGAAAAATCTTCTGAATTCCACTAGATATGGATATTGTGATAATTTACCAACATATGGAGAAGCCCCAGATAGACGAATTAAAAAGCTGAATCGCTAACTTATTTAGAGAATTTTTTATTGAGAACGCTTCCGTTGTATTCATGTCTGCAGAAGAACGAGAAAAGAGGTACAGACTAGCAGATAAATTTGTTCTTCAAGTTATAAGATATTTCCCCGACATAAAATAATAGTTGAATACATCCAATAAATAGATATCATTAAATTCTAAGTAGTTATACAGAATTTTATTTTCTACATATTTCATGGCACAGAAAAAAAAGATCTTAATCACTTGAGGACTAGGATATATCGGTTCTCACACAACCACGGTTTTTATTGAAAATTGATACGATGTTATCACCGTTGATAATCTATCAAATTCTCATGAATCTGCATTAGAAGGCATAAAAGCCATTACATGAAAAACTCCAAAATTCTACGAATTAGACCTCAGAAATTATTCAGATTTGGATGCTGTGTTTGAAAAACACGGAAATGATATTGCTCTCGTTATCCATTTTGCAGCTAAAAAAGCTGTGTGAGAAAGCTGTCAAGATCCTTTCCTATACTACGATCACAACATCCTCTGAACAATAAATTTACTTAAAGTAATGAATAAACACCATGTAAATCAGATTATTTTTTCTAGTAGTGCTACTGTATATGATGCAGAAAATTTACTCCCTCCATTTAGTGAAACAGACAAAACCAAAACAACTAACCCATATTGAACCACAAAACTTATAATCGAAAATCTGCTTCGCGATATGGTAATGCAAAAATGATTTTCTGCAATTGCTCTCAGATATTTCAATCCCATCTGAGCTCATTCATCTCATATTTTATGAGAAAATCCAAAATGAATTCCAACAAATTTGCTGCCATTTTTGCTAAAAGTAGCTAAATGAGAGATAGAAAAATTGAATGTGTTCTGAAATGATTATGACACAGAAGACTGAACTTGTATTAGAGATTATATCCATGTAATGGATGTTGCTGAAGCACATTATGCCGCTGCAAAATATCTATTCGATAGAATAGAAATCAATGAAACAAGTGAAATGTATACAGCAAATCCTACGTTTGAAATATGCAATATATGAACATGATATTGAAAATCTGTAACAGAAATGATATGAATCGTAGAAACAATAGTTGATAAAAAAATTCCTTATGAAATAGTGGCAAGAAGACCATGAGATGTTGCCGTATCCTTAGCTAATCCAATAAAAGCTAAACAACTCTTAAATCGAGAAGCCACAAGAACAGTTGTTCAATGAGTGGAAGATGCATGGTGATACTTGAATAACGAAAAGAGAAAGTAAATATTATTCAACGATATAAAAAAATCCACAACCATTTAGGATTGTGGATTTTATCTTAGAACTAATTTCTATTTTTCATTATGTAAATCATCAAATAGATGTGTAACCTGTCTTGTCCTTTGAGGTTCAGACTTTGGATGATTTTCTTCTACTATATTTACAATTCTAGTTTTTCTATTCGACTTATTTGAAATTTTTCGAAGAGATATAAAGCTCCAAACCAATCATCACAATAACAATAACCCATCGATAGCTACTCGTCCACTTAATAACGAAATTTTCTGAGTTACTCCACTTTCTAAAGCAATACCAGCTCAATCCAATACTCACATAAATACACTAGCTATAATCCATAATAATAAGAAATCCACCAATGGTTCATCTTCACGTAATGCACACAATTTAGTAATCCAACCTTTGAAAGATATGCTCAAATTCCATAAGAACAATCCTACCATTGCAATCAACATTACAAATCCAGATTTAAATAACATTCCAGAAAGCAAAAATCTAACTCCACTTCCATTTGCATTCACTACAGGAAACAAAAATAAGAAAAAAGTCAAAACACATAGATAAAGCACAAACCACTTTTTTGTATTTTTATAATTAGCAAATCTTATATACAACTTTGAACAAAAATTCTTAACTTTCTTAAAATAATCCTTAGTTTTTTTCATAATTAAATTAATTAAAAAATAAAATTAACAAACTAACATCAAACTAATATCAAGATATAAATATTTTTTAATTTATCAAGTGAATATTAAAGAAAATACGATAAAAAATTCTGACTTAAAAAAATAAAGGATTAAATCCTTTAATTAACCTTAAGAACTTCAAACCACCGATGAACCCAGTTCTTTACACCATTCTGAGAGATTTGTCTCAAAAAAGTACTCTTACTTACCAGGGATGGGACTCGAACCCACACGACCGTGAAGTCACCAGATTTTGAGTCTAGCATGTCTACCAATTCCATCACCCTGGCATACTTGTAAGCTTCTTATAATTTTTTGCTCAACAATTTCAACTTGTTTTAAACCTCTTCAATATTTACTTCCACAGTTTTCCCCCTTTGCATCAGCCACATCAATTGCTTATTCCTAGTCAAAAATTTTAAAGGCTGATTTATCCAAACATTAACTCAATAATTTCAATTAGACTTTCCCACTAATTTTGTAAAACATTCCTCAACAACAGAAAAATCATGAAATCTAATCTTGTGAAAATTAAAAAATGATTTTATCGCTCTCTGCATACAAAAATAATGATAATGCATAGGCAAAATTGTATCCACATATGCATCCTTGAAATAACGCAAATCATTTTTCATCGTACGAATCAAATACGGATTATGTACTCATAAATTATTTATATTTGCCGTCCATGAACTAGCTGATTTTACTCGATAAATAAACGGATGTCTAAATTTCTTAATTGATTTTTGTTCATTTGTTGGCTCATAGTTCTTTTCTTCTTTTTCGAAGAATTTTTGGATACTTGAAGAAGATCAAAAATCTGACAAAATTCAGATTTTACCCACTAATGAATGTTTGAATGCATATTCCTGTAAATATGTTTTAAACAATGGTAAAATTTTAAATCAAAGTTTCTTATCTGAATATTTAAAAGCTAATTCATAAACTGGATCAAGAATAATTACTTCAGCTCATTTTTTAATCAAAAACTCTCCTGCTTTCTTGATGCAATCTAAGGCATAATCCAAAGATTTTTCTCAATATGGAAAATTAGTCTGATCACAATAAATCAAATATTCATTATCGTAACGTGTCAAAAATTGAAATAATGAAAGAGTATCTACTCCTGAACTAACTATCCCTATTTTCATTCTATTTCCTTCTTTAAGTAAAAATAAGAAGAAAGCACTTCTACAATATTATCCAACTTTTTTGCTCCCAAAATATGTTTCACATTTCACATTTGTTGCTCCAATTGAGCAAGTTTCAAAGAATAATTTGATCTTCTCAATTCTGGTTTTTGATTTATTAATATATAATATTGCACTTCCAAATCTGAATAATAATTTTTCATTGGTTTCTGCATCATATTATAATACTTATCAAATAACAATCATTCAAATTTATCCATCGCCATCTTTATCTGACTTCTATAATTCACCAATTGAATAAATTCCGACTTTTTTTCTTCTAAAATCTCTTTCCGATAATACACATCATCTCACTGGTTTATATATGAACGAATTGCCGAGATTTCACTATATTTTTTCATAGCCAATTGATACAATGTATTCAAATAAGTCTGACATTTTACAGTTCATCACCCATTTTTAAGAAAAACTATTACATTTTCATTTTCTAAATTACAATATACTACATTCTCCAAATATCAAAAAGTCTGACTAGACAATAAAGTCATAACTACCAACAACACAAATATCCAAAGTTTACGCATTCATTTCACCTCAAATAAAAATATCCAACAACCTGATTTATAATAAATTATTTATAAAAATCAAATAATGGACTAATTCTGAAGTAACACTTTTTTCATTGTAAAAAAATAACTTTCAGGCTGAACATTACCGCTTTTTATACCATAATCTATATCTACGATACTTTTGAATAAAGACTGAATCAGATCTCTTTTTTCCTTTAGAAGTGATAATTTTTTTGTTATATTCATAATTGCTCGCGGATTTTGTTTTAGTTCACTTGCTATTTGTTTTGAATCTGTAATTCAGTGGTCAGCATAGTCGAGTACAAATAGATAATTTCTAAGTCCCCATGCGAATGAACCATTTACTGCATTGCGGTCTAGTCAATCATCCTGTAGTCATTGAACAAATTTAATGGCTAATTTTGTATCAGTTAAAGCCAAATCTAAAAGCTGAAAAATATCCTCTTCTATCATTCCAAAGCATACTTCATCTACCACCTTTGACGTAATTTCATCATTATAATATTTCTTTCGATATCTTAATTTATCTATTTCTGATTCTAAACGGAACTGATCATTTCAAACCTTATGAATCAAAGCCTGAATAACTTTTGAATCCAGATTTAAATCTTTTGAAGTTTCTTTCACAAAATCAGGCAATTCACGCTCAGATAATGGAGCGAATGTTTTTATAAGTTTCTGAGATGAATTATCTTTATCCAATTTATCAAATCGCTTATAAAAGCGACCACGCTTATCGGGTTTATATGATACACAAATCAAAAGGACTTCACCAAGAAGCGGATAATTCATAATATCTTCAGCTAATTTTTCTATTTCATCAGCTTTGATTGCATTAGATTTTTCTGTATCTAATGGAACTCCATAAAGAATAACTAATTTATTAGTAACGAAAAATCCTCCACTAAAAATAGTTTGTTTTATCTGCCCATAATCTCGATTTTCACGATTAAACGAAAAAACACTGTCTATCCCATTTTTTTCAGCAAACATATCTTTCCATCTTTTAAGTTCTTTATTTAATGTATAAACATTCTCTCACGTAAAAAGATAGATTTTCTTTGGAGTATTTTCTGTCATTCAAACAAAAACTGAAAATAAAAATTTGATTTATTTGTTTTATTTTTTTATCAAAAATTTTCAATATTACTCCCATTCAGTAATTCCACTCATCATTTCATATCATTTTTCTGTAATCAAGAGCATATACTCCCACTGACATCATAAATCTCCATGTTTAGTATACATTCACTCATCTCCATATTCCATAAAGAAATCATCACTCATTACAGCTGTGATTGGTTCAAAACAAAGAACCATTCATGGTTTAAAGAATTGTTTTTTCATATCCGGATGACCATAATTAAAAACATATGGCCTTTCATGAACTGCACTTCCACATCCATGCCCAGTCAAATCTTTTAAGACTTTGAATCCCGCATTACGAACAATAGTTGATACTGTATTCCCATAATCATACATAGATTTTCATGGCTGGATAGTTGCTATTCAATTATCTAGTGCATTTTTTGTGACAGTAATTAATTCATGAGCTAAAGGATTAGCAAATTCTCATCAAATCAATACAGAAATTGCTGAATCAGAATATCATTTTTCATAAATCACTCATGCATCGATTTTGAGCAAATCTCCATTTTTGAGAATATATTCATTTGGAATTCAGTGAACTACACAATTATTTACGGATAAACACAAATTCGTAGGATATCCATCGTATCACTTAAATGCTCATCTTAAATGATGCTGCTGAATAAAGTGTTCTGCTATAAATTCAAGCTCTATTAAAGCAACTCATGCTTGAGCTTTTTCTCTAAGAATTAACAACATTTCATTTAAATATTTTCAGCTTTCTTTTATATTTTCTATCTGTTTTGGAGTTTTGATTGCTCATTCAACTATTTTCATATTACTCAATAATTAATAAAAATTTTGATTAAAAATTACGCTTTTATATTACAAATTCAATATAGAATTTATTAAAACATTTCTAATGTGATAATTTATTATAATAACTTTAAAAGTAAGACACTAGTCAACAAATCAGATAAATACAAAAAGCATTGACATTAACGACGATATATGTATATACAATTAACTTTTAATGTATAATATGCTATGCGAAAATATCCAGAAAATACAAACAACATAGAATATACACAAGAAAAGTGTATAGAAATAACAAGACAACATAGAAGATTTGTTATGGATATCATGGATATTTTTTATTATAAATTAAAAGTTTTATGAAAAAATCACGATAAAGATAAAGAAACTCCAAAAAATTTAAAAAAATATACATATTTATTGAATCATCCTAATGAAAAAGAGATAAATCGTGAACGAAAAAGAATACACAATCACAACAATACTCATCATGTAGAATGATTTTTGGAATGCGATGAACCTAAACTACAACATTTAATCGAAATGGTCTGCGATAATGTAGCAACAGCCATAGCAAGAGATGCAAAATATGAAGACATTTTTGAAGAAAATAAGGAACGATATATTAAAAAATGATTACCAGAAAAATTAGCCATAATTTGTACGAATACATTCATTGATTTATGGAATACTGTACATGATAATAAATAAAAATACTTCTCTCTCTTCCTTCAAGATAATTTCTATAATCATAAAATTTCACTCAAAAACTTATCAAATTTCTTCAATTGCAAACCGACAGTTATCAAATCTTACTCAAAATCACATAAAGTAAATATTAAAAAAGTTAGATTCTCAAAACGTAAGATGATTGAAACTCAAAATTATAAAAATTTTTGCATATTTTTTATTTTAGGAATATAATTACATCGTCAAACAAAAATAAACTTTTTATTTCTAATTTAATAATATCATGGAATCATCAAATTCAATCCTATCAAACGAAAAGCTATCCAATTTGATAGATAAAATTAATGAAACATGTAACGCTCTAATCTCCGCTCTTGAAATAAATGCAGAATCTGTTGGAGGATATAGCTGATGAGTTGCTCATCAAATCAACACAGAATATATTGATATTCTAATCAAGAATATTCTTAAAATTAAATATCACCTACTCCGCCTCGAAAAAGAATTAAATAATTGATTTGCTTCTTCTCAAGATGAATTAAAATACATCATCTGAGGACTATTAGATACAATTGATACAATTGATACAGTTTGTGCAAATGATGGATATCTTAGAAATCAATTTTCATTTGCTACTAATGAATTAAAAGATTTAATCACAAAAATGTTAGATGAAATTACTATTCCAACAGCAGCTTAAAAAAGCCTTCGTACAAAAGGAAATGAAATAAAAAGTCACAAAAAAATCCAGCCTGTATTTCTTGTCTGGATTTTTCTTTTTACAATTTACATTAACCGATAATATTTTTTCACATATATTCCTGTAAACATACAGGAACTTTTATTTTTCCATCAGCAGTCTGATTACATTCAATAAGTGAAATCAGTATTCTTGGAGATGCTACAACTGTATTATTTAATGTATAGCAATATTTGATAGTTCCATCCTCTGCACGATAACGCAAATTTAATCTTCTAGCTTGGAAATCCAAGAATGATGTAGCAGAATGTGTTTCTCAATAACTATTCCTAGATGGCATCCAACATTCTATATCGTGCGAATTATATTTTCCTAATGCTAAATCTCATGAACATAACTGTAATAAACGATATGGTAATCACAAATCTTCTACAAGTTCCATAGAATTTTGTAAAATCATTTCATGAAATTGCTCCGACATTTTCACATCAGCAGGAAGGATAATTACTTGTTCCACTTTCATGAATTGGTGAACTCTATAAAGTCCAGATGTATCTTTCCCATAACTTCATGCTTCACGACGATAACATGGACTCATTCCAACCATTTTTTTAGGCAAATCTGATTCATTCAATATTTCTCCGCTATAATATGAAGTTAGAGGAATTTCAGCTGTCGCAATCATCCACTGATCATCCCTTTCGAGCCAATAAGCATCTTCTTCTCCTCATGGGAAATATCCAGTTCAAACCAAACATTCTGGATTTACCATATTAGGTACTTGAAATGGAGTAAATCCTTTCTTTACCATCTTTTTGAGAGCATGTTGTAAGATTGCTTGTTCGAGTAGCATTCCATCATTTTTGAGAAAATATGAACGTGCTCCAGCTAATTTAACTCATCTTTCTACATCCACCATATCATATTTTTTCATCAATGTCATGTGGTCCTGAACTGGGAAATCGAACTGTGGAATTTCTCAGACTCTTTTTACTTCTACATTTTCAGTATCATCCTTTCACTCTGGTACATTTGGTGAAATAAAATTAGGCATTTTCAATTGATATTTTTTCAATTCATCCTGCAATGCAGTTTGCTGATTTTCTAGTTCTTGAATCTGACCTTTCAAAGCTTTTGCTCATTCATAGTCTTGCTGTGATGCTAAAGTCTTTTGTTGAAATTTCAGCTCATCAACTTTTTGTTGAATAGCTTTTCTTTCATCATCTTTGGATAAAATCATATCTACATCACAGTCACTATGCCTCTTAGCAAGAGCCTGTTTATATTCTTCTAAATTCTCACGAACTTTTTTCAAATCTAACATCTTAAAAAACAACAAAAATAAAAACAACTTAATATTTTACAAAAAACTAATAACGTACTTTATACCTCCATATCACCATCTAATAAAGTCATTTCCACCATAACCACAAAATATATAAACATCAAATTTATATAAATTTCAAAAAGTAATGCAACAGCTTAACCTACTTTTCAATCGATGCTTGCATTGAATATACAAAACGATATAATCAATACGGTTTTTTATTTAAACAACTTCATTATGAAGTCTACTCTACAAAAAATCTCTACAACTGATTATGCAGAAACTAGTGACAATATAATTTCTGTATACAATGAACAGTGACATTGTGTAGTAAATTTCATTTATTTTTCACAACTTGTTTCTCAAAAAGTTTTTTCTTCTGCAAAAAAGAAAACTGAAAAAGAAAAAGAGTATAAAAAACTAATTCTAAAAGCAGATTTTTTGTTGCCTGATGGAATTGCTTTACAAATATTTTATTATTGTGCTGTACTATTCTGAGTTGTAAAATCTGATAAAAAATGGATTCCAAATTTAAATTGAACAGATTTTACTCCATATTTTTTGAACGATACAAAACAGAAATATTGAAGCCAGAGAATCAACATATTATTGTATTGATCTAAACCAAATGTCGTAGAAAAAGTAAAAGAAAATCTAAGTTTAAAATGATATAATGTAATATACAGTCAAGATGGATTCAGTGAATTTGACCGAGATAAAGCAGAAAAATCTTTAAATGAATATGTAGATACCACAAATATCTTATTAGTCGCTCGCTCTACTCCAAAGATTCCTTTACAAGAACTGTGGACTTCTAGAAATTACCAAAAAATTCAAGACAATAAATTACTTGTAATGAATGTTTGATGACTATTCGATTTTATTGCATGAGTACAAAAACGTGCACCAAAAGTATTCCGTAAACTAAAATTAGAACGATTACGAAGACTGTGTTCCCAGCCAAAAAGAAATTATAAAAAAGTAGTTAATTCTCTGATGATAATTCCATACATTTTTCGTTATTTAATATTGAAAAAAGATTAGCTTTTCATAATTATATATACTATAAAAAAGTAAAAATCAGATTTTTCTATACTTTTATTTTCAATAATAGCAGGCATAATGCAGCTTCAGGAACACAAAAAAGTTTATGTACAAGATGATGAAATATTTTCATTTCAGGATACATTATTAGATAATATTTCTTTCAAAGTTTTTGTTCAGTGCTCAAGAGAAAAATTTCTTCAATATCAAAAAGACATTCTTGAAGAATTTGTCGCAGATTTCACAAATATAATCAGGACCTCAGAAGAATTAGATGTTGTAGATATAAGAGAAATTTTTGAACAAAATTTACAGCTTCTCAATACTAAACTAAAACAATTCGCAGAAAAAGTTCGTGATATTGAGCATTTTTCATTAAAATGAATCATACAGCTTGTTGTCGACGAAAAATTAATGTCTTCAATGATTGGAAACGTAAGTATGATTGTTTTGAGAGACCAAAAAACCGCATATTCTGTACCAAATAGTATAGATACAAAAGCTAAAATTGATTTATTCTCAGATTTTATCGAATGAGAACTTGAAAGAGACGATCAAATTTTGTATGTTTGACTCAAATTTGCAGATGTAATGGATTCTCACGACCTCAAAGAAATGGAAAAATTATTGGCTCAAGAAGAATCTTCAGAATGAATACTATCTTTTTTAGAAGAATTACTAACTACTAGAATAGAAAATTTTAACATATGATTCATTATCAGTTATTTTGTTCAATGACCATCAATTTCTTTTGCTACTACAAGAAAATCAGGACTAAAATTAACATGATGAATGACTTGAATTAAGTGAAAATCCATTAGATATATATCAAATATATGAAATAAAGTTCATAATTCTGAACGTATTCAAAATATCAAAAAACAATTATATGAGAACAAAACATACGTTGTAGGACTTGTCCTAGTTATTCTTATGTTTGTATTCTTATATTCACTAGCTTCACAAATTTTAAATAACAGCAACCACACTGACAAATTCCAAACATCTGAATGAACTTATATAGATATAAATTTGGAAGATTTACAAAATGATATTACAGAATTCAAAACATTAGATCCTTCATCTAACCTAAAATCTGCAAAATATACAGAAATTTCTCAAAAATTACAATTCTTAGAAGATCAATGAAAATGGTTAGAAGATGTCAAAGATTTAAAATCCCAACTTGAAGAGAATTATTATGAATGATTCCGCATTACCCAATTTAAGTCAGAAAACGAATTAAATAATATTGCCGGTAAAAACACCCAAATACTTACATTTAATGCATCTGATACAAGCAAATTATGAGATTTAGTTTCTATTTCTGCTCCTAGAAATATTATGATTGCTGGAAGTAAATGAGCAATAATCGATGCCTCAAGTGATACAAATAGATGATATTTACAACCATATAATTTAACAAAGCCCCTCAAAAATTGTATTTCTTCATTAAATTCTAACTGAATATATTGTTATAATGATGAATGAGAAATATATATGATTTCAAAATCTTGAATTGTACCTCTAACCACAGAAGATTGAAGTTTCCATGCATGAATATGATGATTATGAACATACAGCAGTAGAAATCTATACGTATTCAATTCAAACATCTCTAACTTATGAAATATTCTACTTTCCAGATATCAAACAAACAACGATTGAACTTATGCAAATTTCAAATGATGATCTTCTTATTCTATAAGTGCATCTGGAGTAGATTTTGGTACTTTCTCTAGCTTTGCCATAGATGGAAATTTCTTTGGTTGGGCTAACTGAAAATTCTATCTCTTCCGAAGAGATGACGCAGCATGAACTACACTCAATTATCGTGAGATTAACGTTAAATGATCAAATCCTTTGATAGATTCACATTCTGATAATGTAAAGATTTTGGCATCAAAAGACTCTAGATACATATATACTTACGATAAAGAAAAACAATTATTTACGGTATATAATACCGAACCTACAAAATTAAACGATGAAAGGAAAAGAGAATATCAATTAGTTTATTTACTCAGTCTAAAGTTTGATATAGAATGAATAACTATATATGATGTAGATATATTGGGTAATTCCTGAGATAACCCTGAGCTATATATCCTTTCAAATATGTGAGTAAATAAAATTCCTCTATATGAATACCTAAATTCTTAAGCATATACCAAACATAAACACCATTCAACAGTAGAATGGTGTTTTTTATTTGAAATCATTTAATTAATACATAATATTCAAATCAGATTTTTAATCATCTTTAAATAAACAATTTATGAAAAACATTTCATCACAAGAGTTGCGTGAACTCCGAAACAAATTCCGAGAATCTAAACAACATAAATACATACCTGAAGCATCACTTATTGCTTCTGGGAAAGAATCTACTGCCCTTTTCAATGTAGCATGAATGCAGCAGCTTATTCCATATTTGATGTGAAAAACTCACCCATTATGAAAGAGAGTTTTTAATATTCAAAAGTGTGTACGTACCGTAGATATTGCTGAAGTTTGAGATGCTTCACATCTCACATTTTTTGAAATGATGGGAAACTGGTCACTTGGAGATTATTTCAAAAATGAAGCAGTAACTTGGTCATGGGAATTTTTAACTTCTCCTGATTATTTGTGACTTGACCCAAGAAAGATAGCAGTAACTGTTTTTGCCTGAGATGAAAGTGCCCCAAGAGATGAAACAACTGCAAATAAATGGCAAGAAGTCTGACTCCCTACTGAGAGAATTTCTTACCTTCCTGCTGACAATAATCGATGGTCTCCCGGACCTGTGGGACCTTGTGGACCTGATACTGAAATATTTTACCGAGTCGGAGAATCAGAGTTTCCTACTGAATGAAGTAATGTAGAAAACGATGAAGATAATTGGATGGAAATTCGGAACAATGTTTTCATGGAATTTTATCGTGACGAAAGCTGAACTCTTTCAAAACTAAACAACCATAACGTAGACACTGGAATGTGATTTGAAAGAATGTGCTGCGTATTACAACAAAAAGAATCCGTATATGATACAGATTTATTCATTCCTGCAATTAAAAAACTAGAAGAATTAACTTGAATTTCATATTCTCAGCAAACTAGAAGATTTAGAATTATTGCTGATCATGCTAGAACAGCTTTTATGCTAATCAATGACTGATTAATCCCATCAAATATCGCAGCATGATATGTACTTAGAATGATTATCAGAAGAATGACATACAACATAATGCTACTCAAAGAAATAGATCTAAACTGATACCAAAAAATTTGTACTGAATTATTATCTACCTTTAAAGGATTACGTGAATTCAATGAGAGTGAAATTATCCGTGTAATCATAGAAGAAATTAAAACATTCTTAAAAACAATCCAAAATGGTAAGACAATCCTTGAAGAAATGATTGAAAAAGAAAAGAAAAATCAAAATAAGTCTCTTTCATGAAAAGATGTTTTCAAACTATACGACACTTATGGATTCCCTCTAGAATTAACTAAAGAAATTGCAGCAGAAAATTGATTAGAAATAAATGAAAAAGAATATGAAGAAGCTGTAAATACTGCAAAAGAAAATTCTCGCCAAGCAACTAAAGAAATGTTCAAAAAATGAATAGATTGGTCTAAATATCTTGAATGAATTCCTCAAACTAAGTTTATTTGATATAAAGAATTCGAAACTTCTGATGTAAAATTACTCAAAGATTTTGAAGTAAATTGACAAAGAGTTCTAATTTTCGATAAGACTCCATTCTATCCTGAAATGTGAGGTCAAACATGAGATAAATGAACAATTGAATTAGATGGCTGAGAAAAAGTTAAAGTAATAAATGTTCAGACTTTCGCCGGAGTTATCTTACATATTGTTGAGTAAATAAACTTTATAATAAAAGACTGGATTAAAAATCCAGTTTTTTCTATTTAAATAACTATAATTATTCCACCGAATTATACCTAGGGAAAAACGCATATACTATATTATAGAATGATTCAATTACTTTGTCTAATCATTTCTCCTGTTTTAACATTCTATCTGTCAAAATTCATTCCAAACGAAACATCTCTTGTTCTACTTTTTTTCAGATTTTTTGGAATTCTGGAGAAGATGCAGTTTCATCGTTTTCATTCAACTCTCTAAACTTCCAAAAAAGTTCATTTTCAGATTCATAAAATCTTTGAAAGAGCTGTCATCATTTAGTCTTTCATAAAGATTCTACCTTCATCTTTACATATTCATTTATACATTTTTGAATTTCAGATTTTTCTTTTCATTTCATGGCAGAGAATCTAGCTCACAATAGTGGATGTTTACACATATCCGAAAAAGTTGGGATTACTTTCTTACTTTCTTCAATATTTGACAAGAGCTGAAAAATTTGATCCTTTGACTGCTGATCCATATTACAAAACTGAAAATAATAAAAAGCCCCAACGGGACTAATCAAGTCGACCGAAATATAGAAATTTTACTTTAAAATGCAAATAAATTTAAAAAATTTGACATCACATATCAAATCCATATACTCCCTCAATCAAATTTAATTTCAAATTTTTGTGATGAAAAAATTTTTAGTGATAATATCTAGCATATTATCCATAGTCATAATTTCTATCAATCAAACTCAAGCTGTTAGTGTTGCAGATTTTACGCCCATATTGGACAAAAAAATATCAAAAATGGAAACTACTGAGGAAAAAGTAAAATATTTACAATCTTTTTCAGAATTACTAACTAACTCCAAATACACTAAAAGCAAAGACGCCCGATTATATAACGGAATTAGAGAATATTGTCTAAATATGCTGAATGTTTTCCAACATGAATTAAATGAAGAACAAGGAAAATCTTTTCAATGAATCGTATCAAACAATTCTGAATTCTTAGTAAAAACTTCAACTCTTGAACTATCTCATCTTTCCAATAATTTTCCTAATATTGATATACAAAAAGTTCGTGAATCTATACTTTCATGGCATAATCAAGAAAGAGCATCTCTATGACGTAATTCTTATAAATACAGTTTAGATCTTGAATGATCAGCCACAACTCGAGCTAATAATCTAGCCATTTCCGGAAAAACAAAAAATCTACACGCTAGAAAAGCTTCAGACTGATACTATAATTATAATTCCATGACAAACTGGTTTTCAAGTTTATGAATAAATTTTTGAAACGCTCCAAAATGAGCTACCGCATTTTCTGAAACGGTATGACGAAATGTATATAAATGTAATAAATCTGACTGTACTGACGAATTAATTACAGCTATCAAAAAAACCTGGGCATGACTAATTATGTGAGAAAAAGCTTCAAATGGGAGCCACTATAAAGCTGCTGTAATGAAACATTTCACACAAATGTGAGCATGAATTGCAATTGATAAAGTAAATAACAGATATTATGTCGTACTGCATTATGGAGTTGACTTCTAAATTATTTATGTTTTATAAAAAATAGCCCCCATGAGCTATTTTTATTTTATAATTAAAAATCTTATTTATAAGGCCAAGGGTTTTCGCATTCCCATTTAACATTATTTTCTTCATTTTTATTAATTTCAACAAATAGACACTCAGCAATTGGCGACATCATCATACCTCCGTAAGATCCTGGAATACTTAAATCCTTATACTTAACATTTACCCCAAACAATGGTCATGGAATTCTATTTACTGAAGTTATATCCAACCCTTTATCTGCAGTACTAGTTCCTCTATGATAATAAAGTGCTAAAGAATATTGTTTAAAATAATTATCATCATACTTATCATACAAATTAGGTCCAAACTTTTTCAATTCTTCTCTATCCTTTATTATCAATTGCGAACCATTCGGCAAATTATCAACTACAGCACACATTTCTTTTCAATATGTTAAATCTCTATGTTCTTCTACTCCATCATCCACCTCATCTTTATCACCCGGGTTATCGCCTTTCTTTTTTTCCTTGTCTCCATTGTCATTCCTGTCATCATTCTTGTTTTCTTCAGTTATTTCAACCACTACCACTACAATAACATTGATTGTTCTCGTTTCTTCCCCTACCTTTACTATTAATGTTACCTGTACTTCCCCTGTTTTACTAGTATCAATTCCATTTCCTTCCACTTCTACTGTTCATCAATCTGGTAAATTATCTACCAAATCTTTTGGATCGACTTCAGATCATTTTTTTACTTGTTTCTTATCTTTTCACTTTACTTTATCTATTTTCTCTTTATCTGTTTTCTCTTTATCTCCCTCTACTCAACCTGATTTTCATCATAAAACTTCTAATAATTTATTAATTGTTTTAGGTCCAGGAATTCCATCAATATCTTTTCAAGTAAATCAATTTTTTTCCTGAAACTTTTTAATTGCTGCTTTAGTTTTTTTTCATAATATACCATCAATCTTACCGCAATCATAACCCTTTGACTCCAAAGCAATTTGTACAGCCATAACCATAACTGCAGAATTAGACTTGGTCATCTCTACATAACTCTTACCTTTTATACTTTCAAGGTAACTTATCACAAGAGTCATATTATATTCTACACTATCACCTTTCTTTTCATAAAAATTATCACCAACACTGATATTTAATTTATCAAGTTCCTTCTTTACTTGCTGTGAAACCCAATCAATCTCCCTAAGGTTATCAGCAGAAGATCTACCATTTTCAATAGTTGTCATTCCCATAAAAATTACAGAATAAAAATAATTTATAATCCTATTATACATAAAAAAATTAAATTTGTCAAATTTTCGAAGACTTTTCTTTATTCTCTCTTGAAATTCACCCATCAATAAGTATTTTTTCTATGTTCGAAATTTATTATTCATGCTAATTAAAAATTATGGCAAAGTACAATTTTTCAGAATCTGAACCCAAATGGCAAGCATACTGGGAAGAAAATCAGATTAACGCTTTTAATATGGATGAAAGAGATTCTAACAAAACTTTTTCGATAGATACTCCCCCTCCAACAGTCAGCTGAAAATTACATATTGGACATATCTCTTCATATACACAAGCTGAAATCATCGCTAGATACAAGAGGATGAAAGGTTTTAACGTATATTATCCTATGGGATTTGATAATAACTGAATTCCTACAGAACAGCTTGTAGAGAAAGATTTGAAGATAAACATCAAGGAGATGGAAAGAAAAGATTTTATCAAGAAATGTTTGGAAACTAATGAGAGATACGTAGAAATCTACAAAAATTTATGGACTAGAATGTGACTCTCTGTAGATTGGACTAAATGTTATAGTACTATTCAGTTATCCACACAACAGTTAGTTCAGAAAGAATTTGTAAAATTATATAAAAAATGAGAAATTATTTCTAAGGATTTTCCTGCTTTATGGTGTACTAAATTACAAGCCACAATTGCACAAGCTGAAACTGAGGAAAAAGAATTTAATGAATTTTTCAATGATATAGAATTTACTCTAGATAATGGAACAAAACTCGTAATTGCTACGACTAGACCTGAATTACTCCCGGCTTGTAAAGCAGTTTTTGCTCATCCTGATGATGAAAGGTATCAGCAATATTTTGGTCATAAAATCACTACTCCGCTCGGAGATACTGTACCTTTATTACCAGATGATAAAGCAAAAATTGATAAGGGAACTGGACTAGTAATGTGCTGTAGTTACTGAGATGAAGTAGATGTTTATTGGTTTCAAAAACATGAATTAGAACCAAAAATCTGTATCGATAGATATGGAAGGATGATAAATACTTGATTACCTGAAATTGATGGACTCAAAGTAGAAGAAGCTAGAGAAAAAATGATGGAAATCTTGACTGAAAAATGAGTAGTTAGAGGTAGAACTCCTATCATTCAGAGTAAAGCAATTTCTGAAAGATGAAAAGTGCCTGTGGAAATTTTACCAGTTCATCAATGGTTTGTAAGAATTCTGGATAAAAAAGATATTTTGTTAGCTCAAAATGACAAAATGAATTGGTACCCAAATTTCATGAAAAAAAGATCAAATGATCGGATTGAAAACTTACATTGGGATTGGAATATCTCCAGAAATAGAAAATTCTGAATCCCTATTCCTGTTTGGTATGATATTAATACAAATGAAATAATTTTGCCAACTGAAGAACAACTCGAAAGATGACCAGTAGATCCAAGTGTAGATCTACCAGACGGATATACGGCCGACCAAGTAAAATGAGAAACTTTAGTTTTGGATACTTGGTTTACTTCTGGATTATCTCCTTTGATTAATAAAAAGATGCTTGAAAGAGACGGATTTGATACTTCAAATTTCTTCCCTATGGATCTTAGACCACAAGCACACGATATTATCAGAACTTGGTTATTATACACTACATTACACAGCTATCTTAGAGAAAATGATATTCCATTCAAAAACGTAATGATATCAGGTTTCGTAATGGCTCAGAAGTGAGAGAAATTCAGTAAATCAAAATGAAATGCTAAGTTCGATCCTGAAACACTTATCGACCAATGGTGAGCTGACGCTGTAAGATATTGGGCAGCTGGATGACAACTCGGAAAAGATATGCTTTTCGAAGAAAATGAATTTAAAAACTGACAGAAATTAGTTACAAAACTTCGAAATGCAGCTAGTTTCGTAGGAATGTTGACTGAATGATTTGATCCAAAAGCAGATTTCGATACTTCTACTTTGCTTGAAACTGACAAATGGATTATAGCTAGAGCAAACGAAACTATCAAAAAAATGTCAGAATACTTAGATAATTTCGAATATGGTCTAGCAAAAATCGCTTTTGAAGATTTCTTCTGGCATGATTTGTGTGACAATTATCTTGAATTAGTAAAAGTAAGATTATATAAACCAGAATTATTTGAGAATTGAGAAGTTAAGAAATTAGCATGACAATGGACTTTGTACAATGTGCTATTCGCCACTCTCAAAATGATAGCTCCATATTTGCCACATATCACTGAAGAAATTTATCAAAATCAATTCAAAGATTTTGCTAATGAAATATCTATCCATAAATGCGCATTCCCTACAGAGATATTAAGTATCAATAATCCAGAAAAGATTATATCAGAATTTGAAAAAGTTGGTGAAGTTATCGAAGCAGTTAGAAGATTCAAAACTGAATCTCAAATCTCAATGTGAACAGCTCTCGAAAAGATAGTAATTTATTGCAGTGATGAAGATAGAAAAAGTATCGAATCATTTGAGGACGATGTGTTATGAGTAACTAAAGCTGATAACATCGAATGGAAAGCATGAGATTTGACTGTAGATTGTATAGTTAAAAATTCCCCATCAATATAACAAACTTAACTTGAATTTTATAAATAATCAAATATCATTCATCAGAATGTTTTACTTGTTTTTTATGTTATTATGTCTTTACGTCCATCAGGATTTGTGGAATACTCACCTAGCGAACAACGTATTTTTGATCAATTAATCAGCGAAATTCAGAATCAATTTCAGCTATTTTGATATACTCATATTCACACTCCTGCAGTTGAAAGTAATGCTGTACTATTATCCAAAAACTGAGAGGAAACATGAAAACAGATTTTTGGACTATATGGATTAGCTCAATGAGCTAGTGATTTGAAAGATTATGCTCTACATTTTGACTTAACTGTGCCTTTTGCTAGATATGTACTAGACTGGGAAGATAAGATCACTTTTCCTTTCAAGAGATTTCAGATCCAGCCAGTGCGACGTGGAGAGAGAGCTCAAAAAGGACGTTATCGTGAATTTTGGCAATGTGATATAGATGTAATTTGGAGAAACGATAATGAAAAAACTGTGCTTTACTATGATGGAGAAACTATTTTGACTTTGATGCATGCATTGAATGCAGTTTTGGATAAGTTGGAAGTAAAAGATGAAGCCATATTTCATATAAGTAATAGAAAATTAATAATCTGACTTTTGAATGAATTGATTGGAGAGGAAAAGACTCCTGTAGTTTGTTCATATATCGATAAAAGAAAAAAAATCTGAGCAGAAAACTTTATAGCATCATTGGTTGATGCATGAATTAAAAAATCAGATGCTGAAAAGATAAATGAAATAATTTCTCGCACTTATACAGTGGGTGAGATCAAGGAAATAGATAAATTAAGTGAAAATAAACTTTTCTTCGAGTGATTAGCTGAATTAAAATCTGTTATAAATTTCTTCGAAAGCTGGGAAGAAAGCACATGAGAAAAGTTGAATTACGTAGTAGATTTACAAATCATTCGTGGACTAGATTATTATAGCGGAACTGTATTTGAAGCCGTTTTGAAAAATGATGAATGACTAGGTTCAATCTGTGGCGGAGGAAAATATGACCATTTGACATGATACTTAAATCCAAAAAAAGATATTTATGCATGATTTGGAGGATCTATATGAATTTCTCGTTTGTTGTCCAAAATTTTTGGAGAAGAAAATGAAAAAATTGAACAAAAAACGTCGACTGAATACCTATTTTTGAATTTTGAATGAACAAGAAATCAAATTTTAAAGCTTATAAACGAATTTCAAAAAAAATGAAAAAATTGTGAATTATACTATCAACCTGAAAAATTAGGAAAACAATTTGGATATGCAGACAAGAAATGAATTCCTTATGTTGTAATTTTGTGAGAATGAGAATGGAGTGAGTGAATATATAAAATGAAAAATATGCAAAATGGGGAAGAAGAGACTATAAAATTGGATAAATAGTAAAGTAAGTTAATTTATAAATAGTATAAAATATGTAATTAATAGTATAAAATATGTAATTAATAGTATAAAATATGTAATTAATAGTATAAAATATGTAATTAATAGTATAAAATATGTAATTTTAAAAAGCTAACTTGAATCAATAAATCAGCTTTTTATTGTATTTGTTACTCTTTTTTAAGTTAGAGTTTTTCTGGATTTTTAACTATAATATCTCAATATCATTCTTCTATCATCTCTTTTTCTATATCTTTGTTAAAACAGTCAAATTTTTTTAAATTTTCTGCTACTGCCCATCTCATTCATTTTTCTATTAGCTTTTCTGCCATATTTTATGAAAATCTAGATTTCTAATACTATTAAAAGAAATTTTAACAAAAAAAGGGAGTAATTCAGACTACACCCTTTCTTTTTATGTATAAATCGAACTATTCAGCTACTTCTCCAGTAACTTCTTCAACTACTTCTGGTTCAGCAACTTCTTCTTCAACTACTTCTGGTTCAGCAACTTCTTCTTCAACTACTTCTGGTTCAACAACTTCTTCTTCGATAGGATTAAGAATCATTTCTCCAGCTTTACATTCTCCGCTTTGGAAAGCTTCTTCTGCACAGTAAGATCCATCTTCAAACAAACAGATTCCTTCTTGAGATACTCCTCCATTTTCTTCACAGAATTCAGTTGGAGTTAATTCTTTAGTTCCACATCCTGCAAGTAATACTACAGCAGACAATGCAGCAACTCATAGTAAATAATTTTTTTTCATTGCTACAAAAATAAAAAATAAAAATCACATGTTTATGTGTAGTAATTTTACAACTAAAATCAAGCTGAAAATCTTAAATTTTTTCTTTGCTATCAACATTCGTATCAGACTTCAACATTATTCGCCTTTTCTCACGATTTTTCCAGCATTGCATTCAGCTTTTTTGCTAAACGTTTTGGCTCTGGAATATATGACAATTCCAAATTTTTACTTCATTTATTTCCGATTTCTGAATCTGTATAAATATTTATATT